>Ga0302314_10000185_pt1 | contig 109458 bp, 92 predicted proteins | sample III_Palsa_N2_3_FD_200533 | JGI IMG/M metagenome (GOLD analysis project Ga0302314, IMG submission 200533) | Peat permafrost microbial communities from Stordalen Mire near Abisko, Sweden - III_Palsa_N2_3 | ecosystem: Environmental > Terrestrial > Soil > Palsa > Peat permafrost | place: Sweden... | reverse complement strand
TCGCCCTCGGCCATCCGGGCCTGGATGGCGGCGCGCAGGAAGTTCGCGATGCTGACGCCCGGGATCTCGCTCGGGTACTGGAAGGCGAGGAAGATGCCCTCGCGCGCACGCTCGTCGGACTCCATTTCCAGGATCGACTTCCCGTCGATCAGGACGTCGCCCGAGGTGATGGTGTAGTCGGGATGGCCGGCGATCGCCTTGGCGAGCGTCGACTTGCCGGTCCCGTTCGGCCCCATGATCGCATGGACCTCCCCGGTCTGGATCGTCAGGCTGACGCCCTTGACGATTTCCTTGTCCCCGGTGGAGACGTGCAGGTTCTTGATTTCGAGTGAGGACATGGGCGGAAAGGGTGGGGGTCAGCTCTTGGCGGGCGCCTTGCCGCGGAAGATGATTTCGACCGACTTGGCGTCGAACTCCGGGGGCAGCAAGGACTTCACCTGGTCCAGCATTCCGGCCGGCAGGTCGATGTCGTGGGTGGAGCCCGTCGTCTCGTCATGGAAATGGGCGTGGGGCCGCAGGTTTGGGCAATAGCGGGTCGGGCCGCGCTCAAAGTTCACCGCGCGCACAAGGTCGCACTGGACCAGCGTCTCCAGGCAGTTGTACACGGTGGCGAGCGAGATCATGGGCATCTCGGGCTTGGCCCGGGCAAAGACATCCTCCGCCGTGGGGTGATCGCGTTTCCTCAGGAGGACGTTGTAGATCACCTCGCGCTGGGGGGTGGACCGCAGGCCGCTGTCGGAGAGACGTTGGGCGAGGGCCTCGGAACTGTTGGAGTGGGATACCATGGGAAAGGACCCTTCTACCTAATTGGAATGGTTCCGAGTTTCAACAAGGAACAAGAATCATTCTAAAGAAATGATTTGGGCGCTTGAATATCAAAGGGTTAACGCTCCCATAACTGCAGCCTTGCCAAGGCAGTCAGCCTAGCCTGGAGGGACAAAAAGCCAATGCCAGGGCTCGTAGGTGATGCCGTGGGAATTGTTCTTCGGGTAGGAGAGGGAGAAGCCGAATTCGCCGGCGTGGGCCTGGAGCCAGGCGAAGGCCGGCGTTTCCGCGAACTCCTCGGTGAGCGGGGGCTGCCCCGGCACCCCGATGTCGATCGCCCGGCCGGAGTGGTGCTCGCTGTAACCCGGAGCCGTCATCACGGTGAGGATCTTGGCCAGGGTCTCCCCGGCCTCGAGCTTGGCCCGGATGATCTCGCCTTGGCGCGCGATGCTACGGAATCCGGAATGCGCCACCAGCGCCACCCCGGCCGCGGCCGCCGCGTCGCGCATCTGGGTCCAGGCCCGGGCGGTGGCGGGCGTTACTTGGATTTCGCGCCCCTCGGAATTGGTGGCGATCGCCTCCAGCTCAGTGGCCTCGACCTGGAACGACAGCCCGCGGCTGCGGGAATAGCCCGGGGGGATGCCGAGCCCGCTCACGACTCGTGTTCCGCCAGCCACCGTTCGGCGCTGATCGCCGCCTGGCAACCCATGCCGGCCGCGGTGATCGCCTGCCGGAAAATATGGTCGGCGCAGTCGCCCGCCACGTAGACTCCCGGGACCTTCGTCATCACCTGGGAGCCGGCGGCGGGCACAAAATAGCCGTTCTCGTCGACATCGAGGGCCGAGGCGAACGGCGCGGAATTCGGCACGTGGCCGATGGCGACGAAAACCCCTTTCACCGGCAGCACCGACTCGGCTCCGGTCTTCAGGTGCTTCACCCGCAGGCCGGAGACGGCGCCGGCGTCGACGCCCTCGACCGCGAGCGGGGCGGTGTCCCAGACCGGATGGATCTTCTCGTGGGTCCGGACGCGGTCGGCCATGATCTTCGACGCCCGGAGCGCGTCGCGGCGGTGCACGAGGTACACCTTGCTCGCGAAGCGGGTGAGGAAGAGCGCCTCCTCGGCGGCGCTGTCGCCGCCGCCGATCACGGCCACCTCCATCTTGCGGTAGAACGCGCCGTCGCAGGTGGCGCAGGTCGTGACGCCCTTGCCGCCGTAGAGCTCCTTCTCGCCGGGGATGCCGGTCATGCGGGGGGAGGCGCCGGTCGCGATGATCACGGTCTTCGCCCGGATCGTCCGGTCGTTGCAGACGAGCTTCCGCGGCATCGCCGAGAAATCCACCGACTGGACGAACGCCTGCTCGAAGCGGGTCCCGAACCTGGCGGCCTGGCGGCGCAGGTTGTCCATCAGCTGGAAGCCGTCGACGCCCTCGGGGAAGCCGGGAAAATTCTCGACCTCGCTCGTGGTCGTCAGCTGGCCGCCGGGCAGCGGGCCCTCGATGACGAGCGGGCTCAGGTTCGACCGCGCGGTGTAAACCGCGGCGGTGAGACCGGCGCAGCCGGTGCCGATGATGACGACGTTCTCCACGGGAGGATGAGACATGGCGAGACTCTACCAGAGCCGGAAATGCCGCGGAGCGCAACCTGCGCCTCAGTCCTCGACGTCGCGGCAGAGGGTGTCGAGCTGGCGCGCCGCGAGGTCCATCTGCTCGGGGGTCAGCACCCGGTCGCCACCCCGCATCACGGCGGCGGCGAGTTGCTTGTGGTTCACGACCACCACCCGGCCCACCCCTTGGATGTTCACGAACCAGCCCGGCAGGACGAGCACGGGCCGGGCGCTGATGCCCAGGCCCGTCTTGGCGTTCAGCCATCGGCTGAGGGCGGCCGCCCGATGCTCGGCCTGCTGCGGGGTCGTGGCGTCCTCGCCCCACGGCCAGACGAGCTGACGCCCGTCGTAGGCCACGCGGTGGTCGTCGAAACCGGGCCGGGCGCGGCCCTTGCGCCAAGTCTTGGTCTCGATGACGAAGAGCCCGTTGGGCCCGACCGCGACGTGGTCGAGGTTGAACGGGAAGGAGCCACTGCCCATGGGGACGTCGTGGAAGACCCGGTAGCCGCCCGCGAGAAGCGGCTCCATCTCCTCGCCGACCGCGCGCTCGCCGAGGTATCCGAGGGAGCAATTCCTGAAGGCCCGCACTTTTCCCCACAGGATCCCCACCGTGAGGGCGAGGGCTCCGGCGAAGACGGCCGCGGCGGCCGCCAGCTCGAGGCCGATGCCAACCGAAGCCGCAGGGTGGAAGATCCGATGGAGGGCCAGGAGGACGACACTCGCAGCCACCAGGGGAACCAGGGATGTCCCCGCCACCTGGAAGATAAACTCCTCGTGGAACCTCGCGACCTTCCGGCGCAGGGTTTCGCCCGGGCCCCGCCGCAGGAGGAAATCAACCGGCGGCCGACGCTTGGTCCGGCGGCCTCTTAGCGTTGCAACCAACGGGAATCCAAACAGAAAGGCGATGAAGTAGGCGGCGATGCTGAGGCTGACCCAACGGGATTCGCTCATCTTCGAGCGGCGGGAAAGCCGCTGGCCCAATGAGTGGCGGGAGGACGCATTGCGGGGCGAGTAACCCCGTCCGGCGGTTTGTCCGCAAGCAACCCCATTACGTAAATCTAAGTGGGTCGCGCGGTCTCCGGCGGGATGGGTCGGGTGGTCAACCCGCGCCGGGAGGTTGCGCTCGCGCGGGCATCGCTCCACCGTGGCGGTCGCGCCGGTTGTTTCGGAAGAGCCTGCCCTCCAAGCCCGACCGGCGCCTTCTCCCCATGAATGTCCAGGACAACCCCCTTTCCCGGCTGGTCCCCACGATGGCGCCCGAGGACCTGCGTCGCGCGTTTCTGGTCACCGGCCTGTTCCAGCCGGGCGAGGCCAACCTGAGATGGTGGGAGACCGACCGCACGGTCATGGGCGCGGTGGTCCCGGAGGGCCCGCCGCTGGCCCTGCCGACCCCCCCGGGCCTGAAGAGCACCTTTTTCCTCGAGCGCCGGGAGGCCGGCATCATCAACCTCGGCGGCCCCGGCGCCATCACGGTCGACGGCCGGCGACAGGCGATGGAGCCCTGCGACGCCCTCTACCTCGGGCGCGGGTGCCGCGACGTGAGCTTTGAGTCGGCCGAGCCCGGCCGCCCGGCGCGCTTCTGGCTCATGTCGTATCCGGCGCATGCGGAGCACCCGGCAAAGCACATCGAGTTCAAGTCCGCCGCCGGCGACCGGCTCGGGAGCCGGGAGGGGGCGAACGAGCGGACGCTCTTTCGCCTCATCCATCCGGCGACGGTCGCCACCTGCCAGGTGGTCATGGGCTTCACCCGCCTCGAGACCGGGAGCGTCTGGAATTCGCTGCCGCCGCACACGCATCTGCGCCGCTCCGAGGTGTATCTCTACTTCAACCTTTCCCCGGGCCAGGCCGTATTCCACTTCATGGGCGAGCCGGCCGCCACGCGGCATCTGGTCGTGCACGACAGCGAGGCGGTCCTGTCGCCACCCTGGTCCATCCACTGCGGCGCCGGCACCGGGCCCTACAGCTTCGTCTGGTGCATGGGCGGCGAGAACCAGGACTTTCCGGACATGGACCCGGCCCCCGTGGCCGGTCTGCGCTGAAACCCGCTTTCCCATGAACCTCCCCCGTTGCCTGGCCGCCCTCCTCGCCCTCGGCACCGCGCGCGGCGCCCCCCAGCTGGTCATCACGGCCACCAATCCCGGCGCCCTGACCCGGCCGGCCGAGACCATCGCCGTGCCGTGGACCGAGGTGGCCCGCGGCCTGCCCGGCGCGCTCCTCCAGCATCTCGTCGTCCGGGACCCCCAGGGCGCAAGCGTGCCTTACCAGGTGACCAACATCCGGCCCGATGCGCGCGACCCGCAGAACGTGGGCCTCGCCTACGGCGAACTGCTGTTCCAGCACGACTTTGCCCCCGGTGAGACGTCGGCGGCCTTCACCGTCGAGCGCACCGGGGCCGTCGCGCCGCCGTTCCCGGCAAAGGTTTTCGCGCGCTTTGTGCCGGAACGGCTGGACGACTTCGCGTGGGAGAACGACAAGATCGCCCACCGGACCTACGGGCCGGCGCTGGCGGCCCCGGACGTGGACCACACCGGCAAGGAGACCGAGACCGAGAGCGGCATCGACGTCTGGTGCAAGCGGGTGAGCTACCTGACGGTCGACCGCTGGTACACCAAGGGCCACTATCACCAGGACGAGGGCGAGGGCCTGGATATGTATGAGGTCGGCCAGTCCCGCGGTTGCGGCGGCACGGGGATCTGGGACGGCCACGCGCTGGCCATCAGCGGCAACTTTGAGACCTGGAAGGTGATCGCGAACGGCCCGATCCGGGCGATCTTCGAGCTGCGGTACGGTGCCTGGACAGCCGGCGGCCGGAAGGTCGCCGAGACCAAGCGCTACACGGTCGACGCGGGGCACTACCTGGACCAGGTCGACAGCACCTTCACGGCCGCAGACGGGCGGACGGACGACCTCACAGTCGGGATCGGCCTCGACACCGCCTCCGCCGACAAGGGCCAGGACCCGCACTTTGACGTCTTTTCGTCCCCAGCCGGCACGCTGGCAGTCTGGCAGGTGGAAAAGACCCACGGCTCGATCGGCACGGCGGTCATCGTGCCCCCGGCGAGCGCAGCCGGCTTTGCGCGGGATGCGCTGAACGAGCTGATCCTCGCCCGCGTTGCGCCGGGATTTCCGCTCCGTTTCTATGCCGGCGCCGCCTGGTCCAAGGCCGGTGAAATCATGACCGCCGACGCCTGGGTCGCCTACGTGGCGGAGTGGGCCGCCCGGATCAATCGTCCGGTCAGGGTCAGCGTTTCCGTCCGAGGATGAAGCGCGTCCTCCTCCTCCTCTTTTCCCTGGCCCTCGCCGGCCCGCCGGTCCTGGACGCCGGCACCGATCCCGTGGCGATCGCGGAATGCGCCGCCGACTGGCAGCTCGCCCATCCTTCCGCGAAGTGGAAGGCGACCGACTGGCAGAACGCGGCCTTCTACGCCGGGGTGATGGCGCTTTCGGAGGTTTCCTCCAGCGCGCGCTTCTACGAGGCCATGGTCCGGATGGGCGCGGCGAACGCCTGGCAGCTCGGCCCGCGGGTTTACCACGCCGACGACCAGGCCGTCGGCCAGACCTACGCGGACCTCTTCGCCGTCTCCGGCAATGCCAAGATGATCGCGGCGATGCGGCAGCGCTTCGACCAGGTCCTCGCCCATCCGCCGGACGACGACCTGCGCTTCAGCCACGCGACCAACCCGACGTTCCTCGACAAGTGGTCGTGGTGCGACGCCCTCTTCATGGCCCCGCCGGCCTGGGCCAAGCTTTCGCGGGTGACCGGCGACCCCAAGTACCTCCGCTACGCCGTCCGCCAGTGGTGGGTCACCTCGTCCTATCTCTACGACCCCACCGAACACCTCTACTTCCGGGACAGCAGCTATTTCTCCCTGCGGGAGAAGAACGGCCGGAAGATCTTCTGGTCGCGGGGCAACGGCTGGGTCCTGGCGGGGCTGGTCCGCATGCTCCAGGAAATCCCGCCCGACGACCCGGTCCGCCCGCGCTTCCTCACCCAGTTCCGGGAAATGGCGGACCGAATCGCCGACCTCCAGGGATCGGACGGCTTCTGGCGCTCCAGCCTTCTGGATCCCTTCAGCTATCCCATGCAGGAGACGAGCGGCACCGGCTTCTACTGCTACGGCCTCGCCTGGGGACTGGAGACCGGCGTCCTCGACCGGCCGAAGTATTATCCGGCGGTGAAGCGCGCCTGGCGGGCCCTCACCACCTGCGTCAAGGACGACGGCCGCCTGACCAACGTGCAGCCCGTCGGGGCGACCCCGGTGACCTTCGATCCCGATTCAACGGAACCGTACGGGGTGGGGGCGCTCCTGCTCGCGGCGAGCGAGGTCACGCGGCTGTCGGCCCGCGGCACCGGGCTCCGCTAGGCGTATCGGGACCCGCCCTGGGACGGCTCGTCCTCGTCCTCCGCCGCTTCCTCGGACGGGGCCTGCCGCCCCTGCGGCTCGGCGTCCTGCCCGGCGGGTTCCTCCTCCGCGTCGATATAGCCCTCAAAGGCCTTGGTCTGGGTCCGCTTGGAGATCCGCTCGTCCTCCTTGGCCTGCGCGGCCGCCCTCATCCGATCCAGGTAGGCCTGGTACTCGGCGGCAGCATTCGTCTGTCCGGCGATGAAGTGGACGTGCGACATGTGGAGAGGATGGCTGGTTATCGGCACCCTGGGGATCCGACTTAAATGCCCCGGGCGCAACTCCCTCTCCGCCAAGGAGATCAGGTTACCCGGACCGCGGCCGCCTGGGCCTTCAGGCAGATCTCGGCGGCCATGAAGGCGTGCGCCTGGGTCATGGCCTTCTCGGTCCGGTTCAGGCAGTCGAGGATGAACTCCCCGAAGAAGCGGTAGCCGACCTTGCCGGCGACGCTCAGGTGCTGCTCGCCCTTCTCGTCGATGATGTACACCTGGTCGCCGGCCTTGTCCCGGCCGATGTCGATGTACTTGCGGAGCTCGATCGTGCCGGTGGTGCCGAGGATGAAGGTGCGGCCGTCCCCGAAGGCCGGCAGGCCGTCGGGTGTGAACCAGTCCACCCGCACGTAGTCCAGGGCGCCGTTGTCGCCCACGAGGCAGGTCTCGCCGAAGTCCTCGAGCTCGGGCTTGTCGGGATTGTTGAAGTTGCCGACGGCGGCGCGGGCGACGGTGGCGTCGGTGGCGCCGCTGTAGGCCAGGAACTGCTCGAACTGGTGGCTGCCGAGGTCGCAGAGAATCCCGCCGTACTTCGCGCGCTCGAAGAACCAGGCGGGCCGCGTGGCCTTGCTCAGGCGGTGGGGGGCGATGTTGATCACCTGGATGACCCGGCCGACCGCCCCCTGCGCCACGAGGTCGGTCGCGAACATCGCCGACTCGTTGTGCAGGCGCTCGCTGTAGTAGACCATGTACTTGCGGCCGGTCTTCGCCACCACCGCGCGGGCCTGCGCCAGCTGCTCCAGCGTGGTGAAGGGCGCCTTGTCGGAAAAATAATCCCGGCCCGTCGCCATCACCTCGCAGCCGAAGGGTCCGCGCTCGGAGGTGACGGCGGAGGAGGCCACCAGTTTCACGCGCGGGTCGGCGTAGACCTCGTCCATCGAGCGGGCGACCTTCGCCTGCGGGTACTTGGCCAGGAAGGCGTCGGTCTTCTTCGGGTCCGGATCGTAGACCCAGCCCACCGTGGCGCCGGCCTCGGTGAGGCCGTTGCACATGCCGTAGATATGGCCGTGGTCGAGGCGGGCGGCCGCGAACACGAATTCGCCGGGCCCGACCACGGGGTTCGGCTTGCCCCGCGGGGCGTAGTTCATGCCGTCGGCCTTCTGAAAGGCGGCCTGGGGGTAGGCGCGGGGGGCGACGGCGGCCGCGGCGAGCGTGGCGGCCGCGGAAGTGAGGAAGGTTCGGCGGTTCATGGGGCGCCCCCAACGTGGCTCCGGGCGCCCGATTCCGCAATCCCGGCGCGCTCGACTCCGGCCGCCGCTTCGGGCACAAGGGAGTCCCGTGAATTCCGCGGTCCTCCGGCGCCTCGCAGGGGCGCTCCTCCTCCTCCTCCCGGTCCTGGCCGCGGCCGCAGTCCCGGCGCCCGCGCCGGCGTCGGCCTCGATCGCTTTCCTGGACTCCTTCGTCGGCGGGACCTGGACGGCCCCGCTGCCCCCGGGCAAGGCCGGCGACACCCGCGCGATCGAGCTCGTGTTCAGCCACACGCCGAACCACCAGGGAATCCATTTCGAGTCCACGCTCCTCTCTGGCGCCCGCCGGATTCCCTACACCAGCGGCTTCTACGCCTGGAACGCCGCGAAGGGCCGGTTCGCGATGTTCTACACCGACTCCGTGGGGGGCCTGGTCAGCGGCGACGCCGCGGTCCTCGACAACGCCCTTCTCCACGAGCTCACCGAGACCAACAAGGACGGCACGGTGGACCAGATCAAGGTGCGGCTCACCCGGGTCGAGCCCGACGCCTTCACGAACGAGATCTACCTCCTCCAGGGCCCGGACTACCAGCGGGTCGCCTCGGTGCGGTACACCCGGCGGCCGGATCCGCCTCACCAGCCCTGAACCCGCTTGATCTTGAGCTGCTGGTAGAGGCTCGGGGACAGCTCCTGGAGGAAGCGGCTGGGTGACAGCATCATCCCGCCCGGCCCCGGCCGCGACGCGATCTTCGGGTAGCTCAGGTAGAGCTCGTTCCGCGCCCGGGTGACGGCGACGTAGAACAGCCGGCGCTCCTCCTCGACGTCGCCGGCCTCGATCGAGCGGCGGCCGGGGAACTGCCCGTCCGCGAGGCCGATCACGAACACGACGTCGTACTCCAGGCCCTTGGCCTGGTGCACGGTCGTCAGCTTGACGGCGTCGGTGTCCGGGTCGACGTTCCGGTCGCTGGTCTCGCTGTTGAGGAGAAGGATCTGGGCGAGGAAATCCTGGGTCTCCTCGAAGCGCTGGGCGAAGCCGACCAGGGCCGTGAGCTCGTCCAGGCGGTCGGCGTAGTCGGCGTAGGCGCCCTTGAGGTAGTCGCCGTACCAGCCGTCGATCGCAATCTCGACCGCCTGGGCCGGCGGCCCGGCCTGCATCGCCTCGGAGACCTGCTTCAGCGACACGGCCAGGGCGTCCCATTCGGTGCGGCCGTCCTTCGCCACCTTGGCGCGGACGTCCTCCGCGCCGAGGACGTCGATGAAGTTCTTCTGGAAATCCTTCGCGTGGGCGAGGGCGGCGGCGTGGATCTTCTGGGCACCCTTCTCCCCGACCTTGGGCAGCAGGACCGCGATCCGCATCCAGGCCTGCTCGTCGGCCGGGTTGTAGACGAAGCGCAGCAGCGCCACCAGGTCGCGGATGTGCTGCCGCTCGAAGAACTTCACGCCGCTCGTGATGTGGTAGGGGATGCCGGCGCGCGCCAGCGCGACCTGGGTCTCGACCGCGATGAAGTGCGAGCGGTAGAGGACCGCGATGTTGTTGAGCGAGCAGCCCTCGTCCTCGTGGAGCGAGCGGATCCGCTTCACGAGGAAGTCGGCCTGCTCCCGGTCGTCCAGCGCCTGGACGATGTAGGGCTTCTCCATGTGGGACCGGGCCGCCCGCAGCTCCTTATCGAAGTGCCGCCCCTTCGGCTGGGCCAGCAGCACGCCGTTCGCGAGGTTCAGGATCTCCGGGGTCGAGCGGTAGTTGGTCTCGATCCGGTGGATCACCGTCCCGGGATGCCGCTCGGGGAAGGACATGATGTTCTCGAAGTTGGCGCCGCGCCAGGAGTAGATGCACTGGGCGTCGTCCCCCACCGCCATCACCCGGTGGTGGGCGCCGATCGTGTCGACGATCTGGGCCTGGAGCGTGTTGGTGTCCTGGTACTCGTCGACCAGGACGTGGCGGAAGCGCTCGGTGAAGTACCGCGACACCTCGGGCGCCCGCTGGAGGAGCGCCAGCCAGTGCTCGAGCAGGTCGTCGTAGTCGCAGACCTTCTGCTCGCGCTTCTTCAGGTCGTAGGCCGTGGCGAAGCCCGGCAGCCGGTCGCTGATCTCATGGTAGTGCGGGAAGTACTTGTCGACCGTGGCCTCGACCGTCAGCTGCGTGTTCCGCGCCAGCGAGATGATCCCGAAGAGCGGCCCCGGGCGCGGCCGGGTCTTGTCCTTGAAGAAGCCGCGGTCCTGGGACTCGACCACCTGCTTCAGCAGGCGCTCGGCCTCCTCCGCGTCCAGGATCGTGAAGGTCTTGGCGAGCCCGATCGCCTCGCCGAACATCCGCAGCGCCCGGTGGCCGATCGAGTGGAAGGTGCCCCCCCAGAACCGCCGGGGCTCCACCCCGGTGAGCTCCTGCACCCGGTAAAGCATCTCCTTGGCCGCCTTGTTGGTGAAGGTGAGGAGCAGGATTTCTCCCGGGCGCACGCCCTGGGAGAGCAGGTAGGCCACCCGGTAGGTGAGGGTGCGGGTCTTGCCCGACCCCGCGCCCGCCAGAACGAGGAGCGGTCCCGGGTCCGCCGTGACGGCATTGAACTGCTCGTCGTTCAGCTGCGCCCGAAAGTCGATGGGCGGAAGGGCGTCGGGCGAGGAGAGGGGATCGAGGACGTAGTCCATGGGGGGGCGAAAGTGGGGCTAGGTCGGACCCGCGGCGAGCTCCGCCGTGCGGGCCTCGGGTCCCGCCAGGGCGAGGACGGCCAGGACGACCGCCACGACCGCGACCACGGAGCCGAGGGCGAAGGCGTAGCTGCCGCCGTGCGCCTCCGCCAGCTTGGCCTGGAAGGGCCCGAGGTAGGAGGCGCCGAGGTTGCCCAGCTGGTAGGCAAAGCCCGGCAGCGTGCCGCGGACGGCGGCGGGGGCGAGTTCGTTCAAGTGCGCCGGCACGACGCCCCAGGCTCCTTGCACCGCGAACTGGACCAGGAATCCGCCGAGGGCCAGGCCGAGGATGGAGCTCGAGCCGATCCAGAGGGGAATCATCGGCAGGGCCAGGAGGGCGGCGCCCGCAATGGCCTTCCGCCGTCCGATGGCCTGCGAGAGGCCGCCGAACAGGAGCCCGCCGGCGATGGCGCCGAGGCTCGTCACGATCGTCAGCTTGGAGATGGTAGCCTGCGCCAGGCCCCGCTGGGCGCCGAGAAACCCCTTGGGGTAGAGGTCCTGGGTGCCGTGGCTGAAGCAGTTGAAGGCGGCCATGAGGACCACCATGTAGAGCAGGAGCGGCCAGCGGGTGCGGATCGCCGCGGCGGTTTCGGCGGCGCGCCGCCGCGGGTCGGCCTTCGCCTCCCGGTCGCGCTGCGCCCAGGCCGGCGACTCCGGGACGTGGAGGCGGATGTAGATGACGAGGACCGCCGGCACCGCCCCGACCATGAACATCCCGCGCCAGCCGATGAGCGGCAGGAGCACCCAGGCCGCGACCGCGGCGAGGAGGTTGCCGGCGGGATAGCCCTGCTGGAGGATGCCGGAGAGGAGGCCGCGGCTCTCGGCCGGGACCGACTCCATGGCGAGGGAGGCGCCGACGCCCCATTCCCCGCCCATCCCGATCCCGAAGAGCGCGCGGAGCGCGATGAAGGAGGTAAGGGTGGGGGCGAAGCCGGAGGCGAGCTCGACCGCGGCGTAGAGCAGGATGCTACCCATCATGGCCGGCCGGCGGCCGAACCGGTCGGCGATGATCCCGAAGACCAGCGCCCCGAGCGGCCGGAAGGCGAGCGTCAGGAAGAGCGCGTAGGAGACGGCGGAAATCTTGGTGTGGAAGTCCGCCGCGATCCGGTCGATCACCATGACCAAGATGAAGTAGTCGAAGGCGTCGAGCATCCACCCGAGGTAGGCGGCGGTGAAAGCCCGCCACTGCGGCCCGGTCAGGCTCCGGAGCGGCGCGAAGAGATTCAAAGGAGGGCGAGATCGCTGCGGTGGACGACCTCGATCCGGCGGCGGGAGGGATGGAGGGCGCGGACCTCGTCGCCCTTGCGGCCGGCGACGCCGGGGATCTCGTCGGAGGCGAAGGACGCCCGGCCCCGGGCGACCACGGTCCCGTCCGGTCCCGCGATGTCGACCACGTCGCCGGCGGCGAAGCGGCCGCGGGCGCCGGTGACGCCGACCGCCAGCAGGCTCCGGCCCTGGTCCCGCAGGACGGGCACGGCCTGGGAGTTGATGACGATCGTGCCCGAGGGCCGCTGGAAGAAGGCGAGCCAGCTCTTCTTGGCCTCAAGCGGCAGGCCGCTCGGGACGAAGAAGGTCCCCGGTCCGGTGCCGCCGAGGAGGCGGGTGACGATGTCGGGCTCGGTCCCGCTGGCGATGAAGACGCCGCAGCCGGCCTTCGTCGCCAGCTTGGCCGCCGAGAGCTTGCTCACCATGCCCCCGACCGCCGTTTCGCTGGTGGTGCCTCCGGCCATGGCCTCGATCTCGGGCGTGATCCGCTCGACCACCGGGACGATCTTGCCGGAGCCCTTCAGGTCGATGAGGCCCGGCGCGGTGGAAAGGATGATCAGGAACTCGGCGCCGACCAGGGCCGCCACCATCGCCGAGAGGGTGTCGTTGTCGCCGAAGCCGCGGCCCGTCTCCTTGATCTCGGCCGCGCTCACGGCGTCGTTCTCGTTGATGATCGGGACCGCACCGTAGCCGATGACCCGCGCCAGGGTGTGCTTGACGCCGAGGTAGCGGGCGCGGCCGCGCAGGTCCTCGTGGGTCAGGAGCACCTGCGCCACCGTGATCCCATGGGGCTCGAAGGCGGCCTGCCAGGTCTGCATGAGCAGGCTCTGGCCGACGGCGGCGCAGGCCTGCTTGAGCGCGGTCTCGGCCGGGCGGCGCTTGAGCCCAAGGCGACCCATCCCGAGGCCCACCGCCCCGGAGGAAACCACGATCACCTCGGTGCCGGCGGCCCGCAGGGCGGCCAGCTGGGCGCACATTTGCGCAAGCCGCGCGGTGTTGAGGCGCCCAATGCCGGACGTGAGGACGCCGGTCCCGAGCTTCACCACCACCCGCGCGGGGGGTTTGCGGGGCTTCGGCATGCCGAAGCCGCTCACACGGCGAGAAGCTCCTTTTCCTTGGCGGTGAAGTGGTCGCCGATCTCCTTGATCGCCTTGTCGGTCGCGGTCTGGACGTCCTTCTCCAGGCGCTTGCCCTCGTCCTCGGGGAGCTTGGCCTTCTTGACCGCCTCGAGCGTGTCGCGGCGGACGTTGCGGACGTGGACGCGCCCCTCCTCGGCGATCCGGGCGGCGGTCTTCACGAACTCCTGGCGGCGCTCCCGGCTCATGTCCGGCAGCGGGACCCGCACGATCTTGCCGTCGACCACCGGGTTGAAGCCCAGGTTCGCGACCTGGATCGCCTTCTCGATCGCCTTGGTGAGGCTGGCGTCCCACGGCTGGATCTGGATCATCCGGGCGTCCGGCGTCGTGATCGCGGCGCATTCCTTCAGCCGCATCGTCGAGCCGTAGGCCTCGACCATCACGCCCTCGACCATCGTCGGGGTGGCCTTGCCGGTATGGATGCTCGAAAATTCATGCAGGGTGTAGTCCAAGGCCTTTTTCATCTTGGCTTGGGCGTCGTTCAGGAGGGGATGGGCCATGGGGGAGGGGTTGGTCGAGGGGTTATGGACGGTCAGGCGTGAACGAGGGTTCCCACCTTCTTGCCGGTGACCCCGCGAAGGATCGCATGGTCCTCGTGGAGGTCGAGGACCAGGATCGGCACGTGGTTGTCCAGGCAGAGGGAGAAGGCGGTCGAGTCCATGACCTTGAGGCGCTGCTTGAGCGCATCGATGAAGGTGATGGACTCGTACTTGACCGCGTCGTCGTACTTCTTCGGGTCCTTGTCGTAGACGCCGTCCACCTTGGTGGCCTTGACGATGATGTCGGCCCGCATCTCGGAGGCGCGCAGCGCCGCCGTCGTGTCGGTCGAGAAGTAGGGGTTGCCGGTGCCGGCGACGAAGATGACGACGCGCCCCTTCTCCAGGTGGCGGATGGCGCGGCGCAGGATGAAGGGCTCGGCGATCTGGTTCATCGGGATGGCGCTCTGGACCCGGGTCGTGACCCCCATCTTCTCCAGGCGGTCCATGATCGCCATGCCGTTGATGACGGTGGCGAGCATGCCCATGTAGTCGCCGGTCGTCCGGTCGACCCCGCGCTTCTCGCCGTTCAGGCCCCGGAAGATGTTGCCGCCGCCGATCACGACGCAGATCTCGACCCCCAGCTCGTGGATCTCCTTCACCTGCTTGCAGGTGCGTTCCAGGGCGTCGCTGTCGATCGGGTCCCCGGTCTTGTCGCCATGGAGGAGCTCGCCGGAGAGCTTGAGGATGATGCGTTTGTACTTCACCCTGGGATCCACAGTAATCGAGACGCTCATGGCCACGGATGAAACAAACGGGCAATTGGGGCGTCAACTCCCCAGTGCCGGAAAGGGGATTGTGGCGTTGACGGCCTTACCCTACAGGTAGCAGCGTCTTAGGTCGGGATACTGCCTGGTGGTGTAATGGTAGCACCGGTGACTTTGACTCACCTAGTCCTGGTTCGAATCCAGGCCGGGCAGCCAATTAAGGGTGACGTGCCTGCAAGCCAGAATTGCAGCGCAGGTATCCGTCAGCGTCGGCGCCCGGTCAGAACAGGCGGTTGGGGGCGCCGGACTGGGTCGCAAGTTGCGGATTGACGCCGGGTTTAGAGTTAAGGGTGCCGCGCTAGGGTTCGCCGGGTCGGAAGCCGCGGCCCTCTTGCACGTTTGTAGCGTCAGAGTCCCGAATCGGATTCTCGGGCGTCCGGTGGGAGCCTGGAGGGAATCGCAAGGGATCCGGGCTGGCGGTCTTAGGATTATCCCGCCGGCACTGGCGAAAACGTTGAACTCACCAGCTCTACCTACTCCCAAGATGTCCCATGCATGGGCGTCGTTCTTTTGATCGCTAGGGAGCTGGCTCGGGAGGAGCCCGGCGGCCCCGTCCCTACATACCGCGGTCCGCCAGCGCAACCGGGCGGCTGCCCTTTAGGCCTCGCGCGGCAATTTCACGGGATCTGCCGCGGGAACGAGCTTCAGGGCCAAGCAGGTCTTCCCGGCGCGGCGGGGATTTCGCGGCGAGAGCCCGCCCCAGTGGCGGGCTCCCAAGCCCGCAAATCCCCTGCAGTTCGGCGACTACCGCCCGAAGGGTGTCGGCCTGCGAGTTGAGGTTCTCCGCCGAGGCGGCGGCCTGTTCCGCCTCGCCCGCATTGGCCTGGGTGATCTGATCCATATCGGACACGGCCGCACCCAGGTGCTGGATGCCCTTGTTCTGCTCCGCCGAGGCCTCGGCGATCTCGGCCACGAGTTGGTCCAGGTTGAAGACAAGAGCTTGGATTTTGCCAAAGTCGGTTGCCACCTCGTTGCTCATGCGTGCCCCGTGCCGGCTCTTGTTGACGCAGTCCTCGATCTTGCCGGCGGTCTCCTTCGCCGCAGCCGCGCAGCGCTGGGCGAGGGTCCGCACTTCCTCCGCGACGACGGCGAATCCCGCCCCGGCGGCGCCGGCGTGCGCGGCCTCCACGGCGGCGTTGATAGAAAGGATGTTGGTCTGAAACGCGATTTCTTCGATCGTCTTGAGGATGTTGGTTATGTCCTGGCTGGCCGCCGCGATGTCGCGCATCGAACCCTGCATCGCCGCCATCTTTCCGGCCCCGGCATCCGCTGCGCTTCGGGCCCGCGCCGCGACATCCTTCGCCTGTCCAGTATTCTCGGCATTGCGCTTGGTCATGATGGACATTTCCTCCAGGGAGGCGTTCGTCTCCTCCAGCCGGGCCGCCTGGCCACTCGAGTCATGGGCCAGGGAATTGCTCGCGGCCAGGGCCTGCGCACTGGCCCCGGCGATCGTCCGGGTGGCGTCCACCAAGCGCTCGGAGATGCCGCCCAGGGCGCGTTTGGTGAGGTGCCCGATCACGACGGCGATGGCGGCCGCGAGGACCACCAGGCTGGCGAACCCAATCGAGATCGCCCGGTGCGCCGTCGTGACCCGCGACGAGATCGCATCGCTGGCGACCCGGCCCTTTTCGCGATCGCGGTTCCCCTCGGCGCTGACGGCGTCCAGGAAGGGATCAATTTGGCTCTTCTTGAGTTCAATCGCCTTCATGCTCTCCTCCGCGGCGCAAAGCTTTGTGGCCTCGGCGAGGCTACCCGCATAGGCGGCTTGCGCGTCGCGAAATGCGGGGAACGAGGTGCCCTTACCCTCCACCGCCTCCGTCTTGCCGTACTCCTGAACTAATGTCGTCATCTGGTTCAGGTTTTTCGCCATCTTCGCGGCGAGGTCCGCCTGCAGATCCTCGTTCTTGGTCAAGATGTCTTTGAGCAGCAGGGTTGAGTTGTCGAAAACCAGCGATTCGATCTCACCCACGAGCACAATCCCCGGCAGGCAGTCGCCGGTGATGAGGTCGGATTGGTTCTGGATCTCGCGCAGCAGCGTCAACACGACCGATCCCAGCAGGCAGGCGATCGCGGCGACGGCGCCAAAGCCGAAAAGGAGCCTCTTCCCTATAGTGTGTGGCCGATTCATGCGACTTGAGCCTTGGCAGCGGAAGATGGCGTGGCGGCCGGCCCTACTTGCCCCTTAGGGGATAATCCGGGTCCCCGGGGGACTTGCCGTCGATTTTGAGCACCTTCACGGAATCGTCCACATCACTTCCCATCACGTAGCTGATTCCTCCCGTTGTGCTGGCAACAAACTCTTTGATCGCGCCGCCCGAGGCCAATACCCTGGGCGCGGTGCTCACGGACCCGGTGAAAATTGCGCAGACAAAGTAGTCGTTGTATTCCGACTCGCTCAGCTTGTAGATGCCTTTCAGGGCCGCGGCCCGCTCTGCGTGACCCAGGTCGAACATGACGACCACCATTTTTGTGCCGTCGGGCGCCTTGGTCTTTTCGCCCTTGAAATAGCGCGACAAGGTGGAGATCGAGACGTCGTTCAGGCCCACGGCCTTGTTTACGATCACGGCAAGGTCCGAGGACTTGTCCTGGGCCGAGGTCGTCACCGCCAGGCTTAGGCCGACGGCGACGAGGATGAACCCGCCGCAGAGTGAGCATGCATTCATGTGTGGGTGAATCGCATCCGGCTCAGTAATAGAAGGTGAGCTGGGTGGTCTCCTGCGCGGTGCTGCTGGAATGGTCGTAGACATTGCGCTCCAACTCGACCTTGAGCGCCATCATGGGACTGAAATCATAGCGGATTCCGGCCGTCTGGGTCCGGTATGAATCGTTCTGCGCGACCAGGGCGATGATGGGATCGGCCAAGGCGGTATCGCGCCACTCCAAGCGAAGGTAGGGACGGAAGGCGCCGAGCTTGTAGGAGAACTGGCTGTAATAGGCGTTGGTTACGTAGGTCCTCCGGTCGTGTACGGTATCGAGCATCGCCACCGATTCGTTGAGCCACTCCCAAGTGGGCGTGCGATAGACGGCGTAGGCGGCGAGGATCGTCTGGTCGAGATTCGGGAGCACGCCGGCAGCGTAATAGGCCGATCCGCCGAGCTGGAGGCCGGGCATGGCTTCAGGCCGGGAAAAGAGGGCCAGGTTGAATGCCTTGGGGCCGGTGGAAGACTGGTACGATTCGAAGCCGCCAAAGGCGTAGTCGCGCTCGTTCGCGACCTGGGCTACATAATGCAGGTTGAAGTCCCCGGAAGGGATTTCTCCGTCGATCGAGAGTCCGTCGCTATGGATGGGGAGAATCCCGCCGTCGTCCTCGAAGTCGTAAATTGCCGGCCGATCGACGGTGGTTTGGAAATAGGTCCCGTTGTGGTACGTGTCGCTGTAGTAGCCGATCATCGTATGGAAGCGGCCGGCCTCAATATTGAAGAAGTCGCTGAACGTGTACCTCGCCAGAAGGCGTTCGACTTGGACCTCCGAATGGTCGCTCGCGATCGTGAAATCTCCGAGTACGCTGGAATGGTCAGTGAGATGGGCGGTAACGAGCGGACAGATGTCGCCGATCAGAAAGCTGTTATGCTGTCCGGCGATGTTGCTCGCAACATAGTCCACGTCTCCCAGGAGCTGGAAAGTCACCACGGGGTACCGTTCTGCGGCCGGTAACGGCGCCGCACTCGGAGCCGCGGTCGGTGCCGGAGACAGTGTCGGGGACGGAGCGACTGGAGGAGCCTGCTCGGCCTTCTGCTGAAGAAGCGCAAGCTGTTGGCGCAGCTGCTCGTTCTCCTGCCTCACCTCTTCGAGCTGCGTCTGAATTAGCGCTACTTGGCTGGCGAGAGTCACGATGTCAGGTTGCGCCTGCTGCGCCCGCGTGGATGTGGGGCCAGCGCAAGCCAAGGTGGCAGCGACGGCGACGCTCAGGGTTACCACCCAAGGGTTCTTTGGGTTGGGATTGGTGCACATGATTCGGGAAGGCATTTGCCCCGCCGATAGCCTGGCACATTTCGAGGGTTCAGGAGTAGGAGCTGGGCGATGGGTGATTGCTTTGGAACCATCGGTACCCCCGTCGACGGACTGAAGGGTGGAATCTGCATATAATACGAGTCACCACGAAGTTATTGCTATTCCCGGTTGGTGTTTGGTCGCCATGACCTCTTCGCCCGGATGTATCGCGGTCCCCTCCCTTGGACAAAAGCCTCCGTCCTTGACCGTCAAAGGGCATGTCGAAGGAACCTCCCGGGCCGCCTTCTTGGTTCCGGGCGGGCGACGGCGCGACGGGCTGGCGGTTTTGGGAAAATCACCTTCAGTGCCGGCCATGACCAAGACCGACCTGCCCGCCGTCCTCATCACCGGAGCCTCCGCCGGCATCGGCACCGCCTACGCCGAGCGCTTCGCCCGCCGCGGCCACGACCTCATCCTAGTCGCCCGCGACCAAGCCAAGCTGCAGGCGCTGGCCGCGCGGCTCGGGCAGGCTCACGGCGTCCGGGTCGACGTCCTGCCGGCCGACCTCTCGGAGGCGAAGCCGCTGGCCGCGGTGGAGGAGCGCCTTCGCGCTGACCGCCGGATCGGGATCCTGGTCAACAACGCCGGGGTCGCTTCCCCGGGAGGCTTCGCCGAGTCCGATCCTCAGGTGGACGAAAGGATGATCCGCCTGAACATCCTGGCCCTCACCCGCCTGACGGAGGCGGTGATCCCCCGGTTTCTCGAGTCCGGCGAGGGGGCGATCGTCAACCTTGCCTCGACCCTCGCGATCGCGACGGAAGTCCTGCCTGGAGCGTATCCCGCCACGAAGTCCTTCGTGCTCGCGTTCTCGCAGTCCCTCCAAGCGGAGCTGGGCCCCCGGGGCATCTACGTCCAGGTGGTGCTGCCCTCGGCCACCAAGACCGAGATCTGGGAGCGCTCGGGCCTCGATCCGGCGCGCATCCCGGTCATGATGGAGACGAATGTCCTCGTGGACGCGGCCCTCGTCGGGTTTGACCGCCGCGAATTGGTAACCATCCCGACACTGCATGATTTGGGGCAGTGGGAGACGTTCCAGGCCGCCCGCAAGGCGATGATCCCCAATTTCCGACAGGAGAAGGCGGCGGCCCGGTACCAGGCATAGGTCGGACGTTTCGATCCGGCGACCGGGCCTGCCCCCGGGCCCGGTCGGTCCTTCCGGGCATTGTGCTCGTTGGCGACACTGACGGCGGTCAGGATGGCACCGGCGTCGGAATTGGCGGTGCGCGGAGAACAAGACTCATGAAAATCGACACGACATTGGCCGAGTACTTTCGGCAAGCTCGCGTGGACCGCTCAGCCCGCGACCACGCGGTAATGGTCACCAGACGCGCCCGGTCCTGGAACGGGTGGATAGCCGTCATGTTTGCCGGCTTGGTCGTTTTCCCGGCGGCCTATGAGTATTTGAACCACGAGACCGTCAGCATCTCGAAGGTCGCGGGGCTGGGATTTCTGGTCGCCGGGTTCTCCTTCAATCGATTCCGGGAACGGCTTGCCGTGTTCGCTTCCTTCGAGATATAGCCGCGCGCGAATGCAGGTGTCGCAACCTCGCGGCGATCCGCAGCCGGTCTTTAGACCTCGGTCGGAAGCGTCCGCAGGCGATGCGAATGACCCTAGCTGCCATTGCCGTCACCGCCTGGGGCTTCACGCTGGCGGCCCGCCGGCCGGCTCCTTCCGGCGGCACCGCCCAAGCGCCGATTGCGGGGACGCGCGTCGCCAAGATTCTTCCCCAGACTTCATTCGGCCTCGATCGGGCGACCCGGCGATCGCGATCTTGCCCGCTGGCTCATTCCGCAACCCAATCATCGCCGTGAAACCAAAGGACAGGCCATGGAACTGATCGTCCCGATGCTGGTGTGCCACGACGCGCGGGCGGAAATGGCCTTCTGCGCGTCCGCCTTCGGCGCCGTGGAGCTGTCGCGCCGTGCTTCGCCCGACGGCGCGGTGATCCATGCGACGCTGCGGATCGGGCCATATCTCCTCATGGTCCACGGCGTCGTCGAAAAACTGGCAAGCCAGGCGCCCGCCCACGACGCCAGTTCCCCGGTGGTCATCTACCTGTACGTCACCAGGGTCGAAGACACCCTGGCCCTGGCGCTCAAGGCCGGGGCGCGAATGGTGATGCCCCTCGACGCGATGCCGTGGGGCGACCGCGTCGCGCGGATCATCGATCCGGAAGGCCACGTCTGGAATTTGGCCTCGCGGGCGGACCCAGGCTGAGCGGTTCCTCCCTTGCGCCCGAAATTCCCCGTGGAGCTTCCTTCTCCTCTCCAGGGCTTCTGGCGGGAATTCGAGACCTCGGCCGGGCCGGAAGTCTCAGGCCGATTTTTTGAGGCCTCGCCTTTTGCCGATTCCGAGGCCTCGGCCAACCATTTGGCCGAGCTGGTCCTCGCCGGCCGCAAGCGCGGCACCGCCACGTTGCTCTGGTCGCTGGAGGCTGGGGGCAAGGGCGCACCCCAGGTGGGCGACCTCACGGTCGTGACCTACTGGGACGGCCGGCCCTGCTGCATCGTGGAAACCCGCGAAACCGCGGTCGTCGCTTTTCGCGACGTGACTGCGGCCTTTGCGGCCATCGAAGGGGAGGGCGACGGTTCCCTGGATTATTGGCGCCGCGCCCATTGGGCCTACTACGGGCGCGAATGCGCCCGGCTCGGGCGGCAGCCAGCTCCGGACATGCCGGTCCTATGTGAGCAATTCGCGGTCGTCTTCCGACCTAAACCAAAACCCGGCGGCTGAGGTCAGCCGTGGGAATGGCCGGCGGTCGCTTCCGCGGCATGCCCGGGCTTGGCCGCCAGGAGGACGGGCAGGACGAGCGGAAGAATGATGCCGGCGGCCTCCTCGGCCGACGGGCGGACCGGGATCCGCAGCCATTCCTTCACCGCGCCAAAGATGGCGCCGCTCGCGGCCGTGGCGATCATCTCGCCCGAGGGGCCGCCGGCCCTCTCGGCCTTGGGCATCCCGGACAGCAGCACCCGGCGGATGGCGCCCGCGACCGCCGCGTCAATGAGTGGCTCAAAGGCGCTCCGGTGCGGCTGGCTTTGGCAGTCGCTGTGGTTCAGGGCCATGTAGTCGCAGGCCGCGAGGATGATGGGCCGCGCCGCGGAGGCGCACGTGCCGTCATACGAGACGCTGCGCTCGCGCAGCAGCTGGTGAAAGCCCCCCGCGACCATCGCCTCCAGCAGCGCGAACTTGTCGGTGTAATGGTCGTAGAAGGTGGCCCGGTTCACCACCGCCGCGTCGGCGATGTCCTGGACGGAAACCTCGTCGAAACCCTTCGACTTCATCAGACCGCGCAAGGCTCCTTGGAGGGCCTGACGGGTCCTCCGGATGCGGGGGTCTTTCACTTCGCAGTCGGAAACGATCACAATGAAACACCTAACCATCTCTGGGAGAAAGGCAAAGCCTAATGGCAAGAAAAACGACACTTGACGTTTTATAGAAAGACGACATTTGTAGCTAAAGCATCATTCGTCGTTTAACGCATCATCCCATGTCTACACTCCTCCAAATTGACTCCAGCCCGCTCAGCACCTCCGTCTCGCGCGAATTGACGCGCGAGTTCGTCCAAACCTGGAAGGCCGCCCATCCGCATGGGAAGGTCCTCGCCCGCGACCTCGCGGCCACCTCACCCCGTCCGATCGACGCCGCCTGGATCCAGGCGGCTTACACCCCGGACGCTGCCCGGACGCCCGAGCAGAACGGCCTGATGGCGGTCTCCGAGGAGCTGATCGGCGAACTGGAGCGCGCCGACGAGTACGTGATCGGCGTGGCGATGCACAATTTCTCGATCCCGTCGGTCCTGAAGCTCTGGGTGGACCAGGTGGTCCGCAAGGGTCGCACCTTTGCCTACGGCCAGGACGGTCCGAAGGGACTCCTCCTGGGCAAGAGGGCCACGCTCCTCGTCGCCACCGGCGGCAGGTACGGCGCCGGCAGCCCGGCCGCCGGCATGAATTTCGCGGACCCGTACCTGGTCGCGGTCCTCTCGTTCCTCGGGGTCTCGGACATCAAGGTCATCACCGCGGGCGGGGCGGCGCAGCTCGCCGCCGGGACGATCGACCGTCCCACGTTCCTCCAGCCCACCCTGGAACAGGTTCGGGCCGTTGCGGCCTAAGCTCAGAAACCTTTCCCATGAAAATCGTCGTCCTCATCGCCCGTCTCCTCCTTGGCCTCATCTTCGTCGTCTTCGGCGCGAACGGCTTCCATCCGTTCCTGCCGATGACCCCGCCCGCCGGCCTCGCCGGCCAGTACTTGGCGGTCCTGTTCACCTCGCACTACGTGGTGCCGATCTTCGCGCTCCAGCTCGCCGGCGGCGTCCTGCTCCTCGTGAACCGCTTCGTCCCGATGGCCCTCTGCCTCCTCGGGCCCGTGCTCGTCAACATCCTCATCTTCCACACCCTGATGGCCCCGGAGGGACTGCCGGTGGCGCTCGTCGTCACCGTCCTCTGGCTGGTGGTGTTCATCGGCGTCCGCGGCGCGTTCCGGGGGATCTTCGCTGCGCCCGGCAAGGCCTGACCGGCCGCGCGGGTTTCACCGCGCCGATTTTCCGCGATCGTGCTCGATTTCGCGCGGAAGGATGCTTCTCTTCCGCGCGCCCGATTTCCGGCGCCCCGAAACGCGATGCTCCCCACCCGACCCTTTGCCGTCCTCGGAGTCTGCCTGGCGCTCGGCCTGGCCGTCTTCGGCCTGCAGATCAGCCGGGCGGTGAAGCGGGGCCGGGATTTCGACCGATATCTCAGCGTCCGCGGGCTCTCCGAGCGCCAGGTGAAGGCGACCCTGGCCATCTGGCCGATCCGGTTCGCGTCCTACGCCGACGAGCTGCCGGAGCTCAAGCGGACGATCGAGGTCCACAAGGCCCTGGTCTCCGACTATCTCCGGCACCAGGGGATCGCCGCGGCCGAGATTTCCTTCGGCCTGCCGGAGCTCTCGGACAAGCGCGAGCGGGAGACGGACGACGAGAAATCCCCGCTTCCCCGCTACAAGGCGGTCACGACGCTCGTCGTCCGCAGCTCGCAGGTGGACGTGGTGAAGCAGGCGATCCAGCATGCCGACTCGCTGCTCGAGAAGGGCGTGACCCTCGTCTCGGAATCCGACGGGGACAAGACCGAGTTCGCGTTCGACCGGGTCAACGAAGTCAAGCCGGCGATGATCCAGGAGGCGACCGCCAACGCGCGGGTGGCGGCGGAGAAGTTTGCGCTCGATTCCCACGCCCGGGTGGGGGCGATCCGCCGGGCGACCCAGGGCGTGGTCGAGATCGAGGACCTCGACGTGGCGACCCCCGAGCAGAAGGTCGTCCGGGTCGTGACGACCGTGGACTTCTTCCTCGAGTAGGCCGCCTCAGGCGGAGCGGGCCGGTGGCAGCCCGCGAAAGCCGACCGAGATCCGGTTCCAGAGGTTCATCGTCCCGACCACGGCGGTGAGCAGCACGAGTTCGGCCGGGGCGAACACGGCCGCAGCCTCCGCAAAGACCGCATCGGGCGCGTGGGTGTCGGCGAGCAGGGTGATCGCCTCGGCCCAGGCGAAGGCAGCGCGCTCGCGGTCCGTGAAGAAAGGGACCTCCCGCCAGACCACGAGGCAGTCGAGCCGCTGGGCCGTCTCGCCGAGCGCGCGGGCCTGCGTGGAATGGAGATCAACGCAATAGGCACAGCCGTTGATCTGGGAGACCCGCAATTCCACCAGGGCCTTGAGCTTTTTGTCCGGGAAGGACTCCTTCAGGCTTTCGGCCAGGGCCGAGACGGCATCGATGGTCTGGGGGGCGGCCTTGTAGTAATCGAGGCGGGGCTTCATGGGAAAAAGCGACTCAGGCGTCGGTCGGCAGGGCCTCGAGCTCCGGGTCCGCCGGCCCGAACTGCAGCGAGCTGAGGCGCCGGTAGAGGCCCTCGGGCTTGGCCGACAGCTCGTCGTGCGTGCCGAGTTCAACCACCCGGCCGCCCTCGATGACCGCGATCCGGTCCACCGTCCGGATGGTGGCGAGGCGGTGGGCGATGATGAAGGTCGTGCGGCCCTCCATCAGGCGTTCCAGCGCCCCCTGGACCAGCCGCTCGCTCTCGCTGTCCAGCGAGCTCGTGGCCTCGTCGAGGATGAGGATGGCCGGGTTCTTGAGGATGGCGCGCGCGATGGCGATCCGCTGGCGCTGTCCGCCGGACAGCTTGATCCCGCGGTCGCCCACCAGCGTCTCATAGCCCTCGGGGAAGCCCGTGATGAAGTCGTCGGCGTTGGCCAGGCGGGCCGCCTCGCGGACCTCCGCCGCGGTGGCCCCGGGCCGGCCATAGACGATGTTCTCGGCGATGGTCCCGCCAAAGAGGAGGACGTCCTGCGGCACGATGGCCATCTGGCCGCGGAGCCAGGAAAGCGGGTACTGCCGGGCGTCGACCCCGTCGATCCGGATGCGGCCGCTCTCCGGGTCGTAGAAGCGCAGGAGGAGGGCCGTGATGGTCGACTTGCCGGCGCCGCTCGGGCCCACGAGCGCGATCCGCTCGCCCGGCCGCGCGGAGAGGGTGATGTCGTGGAGGACGGCCACCTCGGGGCGGGCCGGGTACCGGAAATTGACGGCCTCGAAGGCCACGTCGCCCGTCAGGCGGGCCGGCAGGTCGGGCCGGTCCGAAGCGGGCGCGTCCGGGGCGATCTCGGTGGGCTCCCGCAGGAGCTCGCGCACCCGCTCGGTGGCGCCCACGGTCTTCTGGACCTGGCTGAAGAGCTCGGCGGCCTGCCCCATCGCGCCGGCCACGAAGGTGGTGTAGAGGACGAAGCGGGTCAGCTGCCCGGCGGTCACCTGGCCGGTCCCGAGCAGGCCGGCGCCGAACCAGAGCACGATCACGATGCCGCCGAAGAGGGCGAGGATGAAGAAGGCGACGAAGATGGCGCGCCACTTGGCGGCGCCGAGCGCCGCGGCCAGCACCCGGGCGTTCGCGCGGTCGTAGCGGCCGAGCTCGAAGGCCTCGTTGGCGAAGGCCTTGACGCTCGCGATCGCCTGCAGGGTCTCCTCGACGATCGTGTTGGTGGCGGCGAGCTGGTCCTGGGTCTCGCGCGAGTAGCGCCGGAGGCGCCGGCCGAAGAAGACCGCCGCCGCGATCAGGAAGGGCAGGGTGCCCAGCATGACCGCCGTCAGCTTGAGCGAGGTGAGGGCGATCATGGTGACGCCGCCCAGGAGGAAGACCGTCTGCCGGCACATCTGGGGCAGGGCGTCGATCAGCGCCCCCTCGATCTGGGCGACGTCCGTCGAGACCCGGCTCGTGAGCTCGCCGACCCGCCGGCGCGAGAAGAACGCCATCGGCAGCGAGATCAGGCGCTGGTAGCAGTCGCGCCGCAGGTCGGCCAGGGCGCTCTGGCCCACCCGGTTGAAGCAGAGGGCGCTGTTGAAGGAGGCCAGCGCCTGGAACGAGACCGAGCCGGCGAGGAGGAGCGCCACCTGGTTGATGGTGAGGGGCCCGAGGAACGCCACGCCGGCGTGACCGGGATGGAGGGCGGCGTCGATCAGCGAGCCGGCGAGGAGCGGAAAGGCGAGGCCCAGGCCGGCGCTCAGGAAGAGCGTCGTCAGCCCGAAGTAGAACCGCTTGCGGTAGGGCCGCACATAGGTGGCCAGCGCCAGGGTCTGGCGCACGCTTTCGCGGGTCAGGGGCGCCTTGGGCAGGCGTTCCAGGGCCTGTTCGGCTTCGTCGGGATTGCGGCGGGACACGGGGGGGGCGAATTTCGGCGGGTTCGGGGGAAAACACAAGAGGCGCCTGCACCGGGGGCGGCCCGGTGACTTTTTGGTGGCGGGCACCGGTTAAGGCTCCGGCCCGGCCGCTTTTTGGGGTAGGGTGGGCGTGTTCCCCGAGCCCACCGTCCCATGAAGAAAAAGAAGAAATCCTCCGCGCCGCCGCCGCCCACCGGCCCCCAGCCGGTTTTCGCCCAGCCCGCCCCTTCGCCGGACCCCACCGGGTTCAAGGTCCCGCACCCCTCCGATAATTCCCTTTACAACCTGGTGGACCCGACGCTGCTGCAGCCGGTGCCGGCCCCGCGCGGTCCCGGTTCGCCGATCCTCGAACTCGCCGCCGCACTCGGCTCGGCCGGGCCCGCGGCCGTGGCCGCGATCCAGAAGGCGCGCCAGATCGTCTTTCACATGGGCGGGGACACGGGCAGCGTCTCCGGGCCGGCGACCCAGTCGCTGGTGGCGGACAAGATGGTCGCCGACTTCACCGACCCCGCGCCCGCGAACCGGCCGGCCTTCCTCTTCCACCTGGGCGACGTCGTCTACAGCTTTGGCGAGGGCAAGTTCTACTACGACCAGTTTTTCGAGCCCTACCGCGAGTACCCGGCGCCGATCTTCGCCATCCCGGGCAACCACGACGGGGTCGTCTACACCGGCGATACCGCGACCACGCTCGAGGCCTTCCTGGCCCAGTTCTGCTCCGCGACGCCGGCGGTCACGGCGGAGGCCGGCGGCCTCGCCCGCACCGCCATGACCCAGCCGGGGGTGTACTTCACGCTCGAGGCGCCCTTCGTGCGCATCATCGGCCTCTACAGCAACGTGCTCGAGGACCCGGGCGTCATCAGCTCGCAGGGCGACGCCAGTTCGCCGCTCGACGACCGCCAGACGACGTTCCTCACCGCCGAGCTCGCCCGGGCCAAGTCCGACAAGTTCACGGGTGCGGTCCTCGTCGCCGTGCACCACCCGCCGTACACCTACGGCGCCACCCACTCGGGCAGCCCCCTCATGCTGGCCGACTTGGACGCGTCGGCGACCGCCGCCGGCTTCTGGCCCCACGCCGTCCTCTCCGGCCACTCCCACAACTACCAGCGGTTCACGCGCACGGTGGGCCAGACCCAGGTGCCCTACCTCATCTGCGGCAACGCCGGGCACGGCCTGGGCGCCATCCAGGAGATCAACAACCAGCCGATCCGCACACCTACGCAATCGACGCCCACCCTCGTCTTTGAGAGCTACGACGACCAGGACTACGGTTATCTGCGCGTGGTGATCTCCGGCGGGCAGCTCCGGATCGAATACCATCCCGCCTCCGACGGCGCCGCGGCCAAGACGCCGGACGATGTCGTCACGGTCGACCTGGCCACGCGCCAGCTGGTGGCCTCGTAATCAGCCCGCGTTCGGGTGGAAGACCCGGAGGCGGTGGCCGTCGGGGTCGAGCGCCACGAAGGTGTAGCCGAAGTCCATCTGGGTCGGCGCCTGGGCGATCGCGAGGCGCTGGGCGCTCCATTCGCGGTGGCAGGCGTCGACCGCCGCGTGGGACTCGGCGGGGAAGCCGATCTCGGAGCCGCCGCCCATGATGACCGAGCTGGGCTGGACGTCGGCCATGGCCCAGAGCCCGAGCATGATCTCGCCGGTCAGGGGGAGCATGGCAAAGTTGTCGGAGGAATCGACCGCGGGGCGGCCGAGGAGGCGGGTGTAGAACGCGGCGCTGGCCGCGGGATCCTTGACGTACAGGAGGACGAATTTTGGATTTTTCATGACCCCGCCATCCTACCGCGGGGCCATGACAGATTGTGTCAGCAGCGTGCAGGCCGGCCGTCCCGGGCCGCCCCGAGCTCCCGCTCCTGCCACTCGCCGAGGAGCGCGGGGCGCCGGCGGGGATAGCGCTCGCGGGTCACCTCCAGGCGCAGGATCCGGTCGGCCCGGAAGTGCCGGAAGCCGGTGCGCAACTCGCACCAGGCGATGATGAGCCGGATGTCCTCAAAGTACCCGAGCGCGAACGGCCAGACGATGCGGTGGGTGGCCGCGCCCGACTGGTCGCGGTAGTCGATGGCCACCTTGACCTCGGCGCGGATGGCGGCGCGCACCACCGCGAGGTCGGGCCCGGGCGCGGCGCCCTTCGGCCGCGGGGCCACCAGGAGTCCGGAGGTGTCGAGCTCGCGCCGCAATTCCTCCGGCAGGATCGCGCCGACCTTGGCGAGGACGTCCCGGGCCGCGAGGGAAAGCGTTGCGTCGCCGCGGTCGGCCACCCAGCGGCTCCCGAGGACCAGGGCCTCGATCTCCTCCCGCGAGAACATGAGCGGCGGCAGGAGGTAGCCCGGCCGCAGCACGTAGCCCATCCCGGCCTCACCCTCGATCGAGGCCCCCTGCGCCTGGAGGGTCACGATGTCGCGGTAAAGGGTCCGCAGGCTGACGCCAAGCTCGGCCGCCAGCGCGGCGCCGCGCACCGGCTGGCGGTGCCGCCGCAGGATCTGCATGAGTTCGAGCAGGCGCCGGGCGCGGGACATGGCCGGCAGGCTGGCGGGGAGGGCGGCGGCGGGCAAGCCGCCGCCGTCACAGGCCCTCGGGATGGGTCGCCGGGACCAGCAGCTGCTCCCCGAGCGACGGGCCCGACCAGGCAAGATGGAGCGTGGAGCGGCCGGTGCCATGGGCGTAGCGGACCACGACCCGGTAGGAACGGTCGGCCGCGAGCGTCAGGCGGCCGCTCGCGGTCCCGAAGGCCGCCGACTTGGCGACCACCGGCGCGCCATTGACGGTCATGCTGACCTCGCCGTCCGAGACGACCTCGAACGTGTAGGTGCCTTCGGCCGGGGCCCGGAGTTCGCCCTCATACTCGACCGAATAGTTCCGCAGCGGCACGCCGACCGAGGCGTCGGGGGAGCCGGTGCCGGGCTCCTCGCCGAGCGCCAGGTCGATCACCGGGACCACGGAGCGCTTGGCCAGGTCGGTGAAGCCCGGATCCCGGTAATAGGACACCGCGAAGAAGGGCGTCCGCGCATAGGCGTCGCCGAGGAGCGCCTTGGCGTCGTCGAGCGCCCACGGGTGCCCGTCGGGGTAGACGACGCCGTGGAACGGGGTCGTCGCCTCGGTGGCCCGGGGGGTCTTGCGGTTTTCATTCCAGGCGAAGCGGCAGTTGTCGCGGCCGATCCCGAATTCCCACAGGATGTAGCCCACCTTGCCCTTGTAATGCTCGACGATGCCCGGGACCGACTGGCCCTGGCGGTTCATGCACTCGGTGCAGAGGGTGTGGTAGTCGCCGAAGAGATCGTAGGCGCCGTACTCGTGCCAGGAGACGAAGTCCGAGAAGGGGCCGCCCGAAAATTCCTTGTCGGTCGCGGTCGCCGGGATCTTGGTCCCGGTCTCCTTGATCCAGAGGGCGGCGTCCTTCTCCAGGCGCACCGTCTCGGCGGACTTGTTGGGCTCGTTGTAGATCTCCCAGAAGGCGACGCGCGGGTCGGACACGTGGGCCTTCACGATGTCCTGCACGTAGGCCTGCAGGCCGGCCTTGTGCTGGTCGTAGTGGGCGCGGACATCGTCGCCCGGGCAGACCAGCCACTGGCTGTTGTGGACGCCGGGCAGCGGGGCCGGGTACTTGTAGTCGGCGGAGAGGAGCTCCTGCGGGGGCTGGTTCCAGCAGTCGTCGAAGAAGACGAACTCCGTCTTGATCCCATAGCTGTTCGCCCGGGTCAGGAAGTCCTCGATGTCGTGCAGGAGGGTGTCCTTCTTCTTCAGATAGACATAGTAGTGCAGGTACACCCGCACGACGTTGACGCCATAGGCGGACGCGAAGCGCAGCTCGCGGTCGTTCACCTCCGGGTCGTACTCGTCCCACTGCTGGGCCTCGTTCACCGCGGTGGTGGGCACAAACACCATGCCCTGGACCCAGCGCCAGTCGCGCGGGGCGTCCGGCGCGAGGGCGACGGCCGGATTGGCGGGCGGCACTGGCGGCGGGGTGGAGGAGGCGGGGTTGGAGGCGCAGCCTCCGCCGGCCAGGACGAGGCCGGCCAGGCCGGCGTACAGGAGGGGTTTCACGGCTGCACTGAAGCGCAACGGGCCGCGGGCGCGCAACGCTCTTTCGCGCGGGACAGTCCCCGGTCCGCGCCCCTTCCGGCCGGGTTAAATCGCCGTCACGCCGGCCGGCCAGATTTGCGTGGCGGGCACCGGTCCGCCATGATCGGTCCATGTCCCCCGCCCCCGCCGACCTCCGCGCCCTGGTGGGCCACCGCGACGCGGTCGCGGCCGCGGCGCCGCTCGAGGAGGTCCACCGCCGGTTCGCCGCGACCGGCCGCGACTTCCTCGCCGTGCTGGACGGCCCGCGCCTGCTCGGCCTCTGCGCCCGGCGCGAGGTCGCGATGCTCCTCGGCGCCCGCTTCGGCTTCGCGCTCTTCGCCCGCCAGCCCGCGAGCGAGCGGATGATGGCGGACCACCTGCGGCTGACCGACGGGGAGCCGCTCACCAAGGCCCTGGCCCGGGTGTCGGCCCGGGGCGACGAGCAGTTCTACGATGACGTGCTGCTCGTCGACGCCTCCGGGGGCTTCCTCGGCTTCATCTTCGTCCACGCCCTGGTACGCCTGCAGAACCGGATCGTCCTCGCGAACCTGGACGCCCTGGAGCGTTCCCGCCAGGAGGTGGCGGAGAAGAACCGCGCGATGGAGGAGGACCTGCTCATGGCCCGCGAGGTGCAGATGGCGATGCTGCCGGCCGCCTACGCGGCGGCCGGACTGGACGCGTGGCGCTTCCATTCGCAGTACGTGCCGGCGGCCGGGGTGAGCGGGGACTTCTTCCAATTGATCCGGCTGTCCGATTCCAGGGCGGGCGTGCTCGTCTGTGACGTGATGGGCCACGGCGTCCGCTCCGCGCTGGTGACGGCGATGCTGCGGGCCTTCGCCGAGGACCTGCGTGACGAGGCCAACGACCCGGGCGTCCTCCTCACCCGGCTGAACCACAACCTGATGGGCGTCCTCCGCCAGAGCGGCAACCTGATCTTCGTGACGGCGGCCTACGCGGTCGTGGACACCGCGGCCGGCCGCGTCCGCTATGGGCAGGCGGGCCATCCGCCGGGGTACATCCGGCGGGCCTCGGGCGCGGTCGAATTGCTTCCGGCCGACGCGGCGGTGGCCGGGCCCGCCCTCGGCCTCATCGACGGGGCGGAGTATGTGGCCGGCGAGGCGCCGATGGCGGCCGGCGACGCCGCGCTCCTCTTCACGGACGGACTCGTCGAGGCCCGCGCCCCGGGCGGGGAGGAGTGGGGCGAGGGGCGGCTGCGGGCGGAACTGGAGCGCAACCCCGCCGCGCCCTGCGCGGAACTCCTGCCCCTCCTCGTGGCCTCGGCGCTCGGCTTCGCGGCGGGCGGCGTCTTTGAGGACGACGTCTGCCTGGCCGCGCTCGAATGGGCGCCCCTGACCCCCATCCCGGCCGCATAAGCCCCGAACCTCCCGCGCTTTGGCGGGTCTATCGCCTCTCCCGCACCCCCCAATCCTATGAAAAAAGATACCTCCGTCCTTTCCCGCAAGGAAATGATCCGGCTCCTCAACGAGGACCTCGCCCGCGAGTACCAGGCGATCATCGCCTACACGGTCTACAGCCAGACCATGAAGGGCGCCAAGTACGGCCACATCGCCGGCGAACTCGAAAAGCATGCCGGCGAGGAGCTGAAGCATGCCCTCCTGATCGCCAAGCAGATCGACTACCTGAACGGCACGCCGGTGACGGTCCCGAAGGACGTCAAGTACTCGCCCAAGGCGGAGGCGATGCTGCAGTTCGACCTGGAGAACGAGAAGGTGACCATCCTCAATTACCGGAAGCGCATCCGGCAGTCCGACGCCATGGGCGAGTTCGCGCTCAGCGAGGTGCTGCGCAAGATCATCGTCGAGGAGCAGGACCACCTGACGGACCTTGCGGACGCGCTCGGGATCGACAATCCCGACCTCGAGGAGTGACCGGCCCTAGCCCTTGCCCCCCTTGGGGTCGGCGGTGGTCGCGTTGGTCGCCTCGGTGTTTTCCTTCACCGCGGCGATCATCTCGTCCATCCCGTCCTTGATCTCCCCGACCTGGGGATGGACCTCCTTGATGAGGTCGTGCTCGATCTTGGAGAAGCGCTCGATCCGCTGGGCCTGCTCGGTCAGGCGGTCGAGGAGCTTGTTCTGCTTCGCCGAGATGCGGTACATCCACCAGAAGCAGAGGCCCCAGCAGGCGGTGCCGAGGAGGGTCAGCCAGAAGCAGAGGACGGTGAGGGTCATGGGCGCGGCAAGCCAAGAGCCCTTGCGGGGAGCCGTGGTCAGGAGGTGGGACAGCCCGGGCCCTTTTGAGTTGCGGCCTTTCGGCGGCGAACCACGGTGGGCCCGATGAAGGTCACCCGCGTGCAGGCGATCGGCCGCGGCCTCGCCGGCCGCTGCCCCAACTGCGGGAGTGCCACGCTCTTTGCCCCCGGCCGGTTCTTCACCGTCAACGAGACCTGCCCGGTCTGCGGACTCAAGCTCGACCGGGGCGAGGGGACGTTTCTCGGGCCCTTCGTCCTCAACTATGCGTTCGCCGCCTTCGGGGTGGTGATCCCGCTCATCATCCTGCACGTCCTCGGGCACCTCGGCTCCGGCGCGACGATCGGGCTCTGCGCCGCGGGCGCGCTGCTGGTCCCGCTCCTCCTCTACCGCGCCTCGTGGGGCTGGTGGCTCGCCCTCTACTACGGCTTCCTGCCCGACAACCTGCCGGCCAACCTCGAGGGCCGGCCGGAGAACGACGAGTAGGCCGGCCGCCGGTTCAGGCCTCCTCCGCCGTCACGCGGTGGACGAAGAAGTAGTACGCGGCGCCCAGCGCCACCGCGGCGCCCGTCAGCCAGATCGTGGCCTCGCGGATGTCGCCGCGCATCAGCTTCTCGTCGTGGCCGGCCACGGTCGAGAGGTAGGCGAGGATGCTGCACCAGACGGCGGAGCCCAGCACCGTGTAGAGGGAATACTTGCCAAAGTTCATCCGCATGATGCCGGCGGGGATCCCGATCAGGTGGCGCACGACCGGCACCATCCGCGAGAGGAAGACGCCGAAGGAACCGAAGCGCTGGAACCAGCGCTCGGTCTTCTCCACCTTCTGGATCGGGATGAAGACATAGCGGCCGTAGGCGATCACGAGCGGGCGGCCGGCGAGCCGGGAGGCCCAGTACATGAGGGTGGCGCCGATCCAGCTGCCGATCACGGCCGCGATCACGATCCCCGGCGCGTTCATCCCACTTTGCTGGGAGAGCACCAGGAGCACCGCGGGTGGAATGATGACCTCGCTGGGGATCGGCACGACCGAACTCTCGAGCGCCATCAGGAAAACGATGTAGGGGTACCCGCCCGTGACCAGCGACTGCTGGTACCAGGCGACGAGCCGCTGGACCTGGTCGTGCAACGGACGATCAGACGTCCGGCTTGGTCTTGCGCAGACCCTGCACCCGGTCACCGACCTTCCAGTGGCCGCGCTTCTTCAGCAAGTCGATGCGCTCGAAGCGCTTCAAGACGTTGCGCTTGACGACGATGCCGCTGGTTCCCTGGAGGCTTTTGTGCTGTGACATGGCGATAGAAAGGGTCGAAAGTTACGGGTCTAAGGGTTTATGAGTTAATCCCCCGCCGGGTCCAAGACAAGGAGAAATTCTCCCTTGACCCCCCTCCGCCGATGGCCACTTTTGGCCCCTCGGCAACTTAACAATCACCGCACATGAGGGACGACTACATCAAACAGGCGCTCGCTAAGATCTTGGACCCCAACATCCTGATCAACGTGGTCTCGCGCCGCGTGAAGCAGCTGAAGCGCGGCAACCGCCCCCTGGTCGAGTCCCTGGAGAAGCTCTCCCCCGAGGATATCGCGCTCCGCGAGATCATTGAGGAGAAGATTAGCTTCGAGGCCGGCGGGAACTGACCGGGCGGCGCCCGCAGGGCGCCCCCGGCGCGTGCGCCCCGGCCAGGCTCCATCACATGGCTGCGCACAAGAAAGACGGACCCCGGGTCACGGAGGCCCGCAATGCCAAGGCTTTCCGCGACTACACGGTCGGCGACCGGTTCGAGGCGGGCATCCAGCTGCGTGGCACCGAGGTGAAGTCCGTGCGGATCGGCAAGGCCCAGATCAGCGACTCCTTCTGCCGGATCGAGCGCAACGAGGTCTGGATGTACGGCGCCCACATCGAACCCTACGCCTTCGCGAGCCACGAGAACCACGAGCTCAAGCGGCCCCGCAAGCTCTTCCTGCACCGCCGCGACATCGGCAAGATCGCGCTGGCCATGAACGCCGGCGGCAAGGCGCTCATCCCCCTGCGCATGTACTTCAAGGAGGCGCTCGTGAAGGTCGAGGTGGCGCTCTGCACCGGCAAGAAACTTTTCGACAAGCGGGACGACCTGAAGAAAAAGGAGCAGATGCGAGAGGTGAATCGGGCCCTCCGGCCCCGGCGCGGATGAAACCGCCACCGGGCCGTGTCGTCGTCCAGGTCCCGGCCTCCACCTCCAACTGCGGCGCGGGCTTCGACACCCTCGGTCTCGCCCTCGCGCTTTACAACCGCCTCACCGTGACGGCCGCGGCGGGCGGCGGGCCCCGGGGCGAACGCCCGGCCGACGAGCGGGCCGCGGTGATGGTGATCGAGACCGCGGCCGCCTTCACGCGGGCGACCGGCGTCCCCGCCGGCGGCTTCACCTACCGGGTCGACGGCGACGTCCCCCCGGCCCGCGGCCTGGGCTCCAGCGTGACCGTGATCGCCGGGGTCCTCGCGGGCCTCGACGCCCTGCACGGGACCGCGCTGCCGCGCTCGCGGCTGGTGGGAATCGCCGCGGAACTGGAGGGCCATCCCGACAACGCGAGCGCCGGCATCCTCGGCGGCTTCTGCGTCGCGCGCTCCGACCCGTCCACCGGGGTGTACGTCGATGCGCAGCGCTTCGAGGTCCCCGCCGAGGTCGCGTTCGTCGTGGCGTCCCCGCCGGTCGAGCTCGTGACCAAGGAGTCGCGCGGGGCGCTTCCGGGCCAGCTGCCCTTCTTCGATGCGGTCCGGAGCGTGAACAGCGCCGCCTACCTGGTCGCCGCCTTCGTCTCGGGCGACTTCGCGCGGCTCGCGCACGCGGCCGGCGACTTCATCCACGAGCCGTACCGGCTGCCCGCGATTCCCGGCGGGGCCGAGGCCATCCGCTCCGGCGTCGGCGCGGGCGCCTGGACCGGCTGGCTCTCCGGCAGCGGCTCCAGCGTCCTCTGCGTCACCGCCCGCGAGGCCGCGCCCCGGGTCCTGGCGGCGATGCAGGCGGCCTTCGGACGCGCCGGCCTCGACTGCGACGGGCGGATCCTCGCCGCCGACAACCGCGGCCTCGAGGTGCGCGAGGCTTAGAGCTCCACGCGATAGACCGGCGCGCCGGCGCCCGGCCAGACCTGGATCACGGCCTCGGCGAGGGGCCTCCAGCCGAACGGCTTCTGCAGGCGGCTGCGCAGGCCCTTCAGGCGCACGAGCTCGTGCTCGATCGAGTCGAGATCGTGGCCGGAGATCATGATGAAGGCGGCGTGGGGCGCGATGGCCGAGGCCCGGCGGATGAACTCGACGCCGTCCATCTCCGGCATGAAATAGTCCGAGACCACCACGCCCACTTCGATGGTCGGCAGCGCCAGGAGCGCCGCGTCCGGGCGGGTGAAGGCGTAGACGTCGCACTCCAGGTTATCGAGCAGCATCTGGGACAGCAGGTCCACGTAGGAGCGCTCATCGTCGACGATCACGATGGCGGGCCGCGGCGTCGTGTCCGTTCCCGCGGCCGGCTGGACGGTGGAGGGAGAGGAGGGAATGGGGTGAGGATGACCGGAGCTGGGCAAGATGCAACGCGTAAGGCGCTTGCGCACTTTTACCCAGTCCTGTCATAGGTCCGGGAACCCCTACCGACCATGATCCATGTCGTCCTGTTCCAGCCCGAGATTCCCCAGAACACCGGGAACATCGGCCGGATGTGCGCGCTCACCCGCTCTCGGCTGCACCTCATCCACCCGCTGGGCTTCAAGATCACCGACCGCAACCTCCGGCGGGCCGGGATGGACTACTGGTTCTCGCTCGACGTGCACGAGCACTCCGACTGGGCCGCGTTCCGGGCGAGCCCGGCGGCCCCCCGGCGGCTCTGGCTCTTCACCACCAGGGCGGGGACGGGGTTCTGGGACGTCAGTTTCGCGGACGGCGACGGGCTCGTCTTCGGCAACGAGGGCAGCGGGGCCCCGGAGTGGCTGCACGGAGAGCTGGCCGCCACCCGGGTCACGATCCCGCACGCCAATCCCGAGCTGCGGTCCCTGAACCTCAGCACCGCCGCGGGCATCGCCGCTTACGAGGCCCTGCGGCAGCTGCGCGGAAACGGCGGCCCGGGCGGCATTTTGGGGTAGCCTCCCACCCACCCACCCCCAAGATGACCCGCTCATGAGCGAGTCCCGCCTCAAGGTCTTTTCCGGCAATTCCAACAAGGTCCTGGCCGAGGACATCTGCCGCAGCATCGGGATGCCGCTCGGCGCAGCGACCGTCACGAGCTTCCCCGACGGGGAGACCTTCGTGAAGATCGACGAGAACATCCGCGGGCACGACGTCTTCATCATCCAGTCGACCTGCCCCCCGACGAACCACCACCTGATGGAGCTCCTGATCATGATCGACGCGGCCCGGCGCGCCTCGGCGAACCGGATCACGGCCGTCCTGCCGTTCTACGGCTACGCCCGGCAGGACCGCAAGGATCAGCCCCGCGTGCCGATCACCGCGAAGCTGGTCGCCAATCTCCTCGTCTCCGCCGGGGCCAACCGCGTCCTCACCATGGACCTGCACAGCCAGCAGATCCAGGGCTTCTTCGACATCCCGGTCGACCACCTCTACGCCTCCCCCGTCTTCTTCGAGTACCTTTCGAAGACCAAGAACCCGAACCTGGTCGTCTGCTCGCCCGACATCGGGGGGATGAAGATGGCCGCCGCCTACGCCGATCTCCTCGGCGCCAGCCTCGGCATGGTGGCCAAGCGCCGCAAGAGCGCGACCGCGGTCGAGGCGATCAGCGTGGTCGGCGAGGTCGAGGGCTGCGACGTCCTGCTGGTCGACGACATCACCGAGACGGCCGGCACGCTCATGGCCGCGGCCAAGATGCTGCGCGAGCGCGGGGCCAAGAGCATCCGGGCGGCCGTCTCCCACTGCATCCTGAACGAGATCGCCTACGAGCGGATCGGCAGCGGCCTGATCGACGAGGTGATCACGACCAACACGGTGCCGATCGACGCCAAGGGCCTGCCGATCACGGTGCTGAGCGTGGCCGGCCTCCTCGGCAAGGCCATCCAGCGCATCAACACCAACGAGAGCATCACCGGCCTCTTCCGGATCAAGGGCTTCTGAGTCCGGCCCGGCCCGGCCCGCGGGAACATCCCCGCGGGCCCGCGGGTCATCCTACCTTCCCTCCATGAATTCCCGCTTCGCCTCTCGAGTCCTGTTCTGGGCCGCGCTCGCCGCCGCGGGCCTGCCCCCGGCCCTTGGCGCCGAGGGCCCCCCCAAGGGGCCCCTGGTCACCGAGCCGCCCGGCACCTACAAGATGCCGGTCCTCAGGAAGGACCTGACGCCGCTGGCCGACGCCAAGACGGCGTTCGTGTCGAGCTACGCCGACATCGTCGAGCCGGTCGAGAAGGAGGTCGTCTCGATCACCTCGACCCGCACCGTCCACGAGCGGATCGAGGCCAACCCGCTCCTGCGGCAGTTCTTCGGCGACATCCCCGACCAGGACCATGAGAGCAAGGAAATGGGCCTCGGCTCCGGGGTCATCGTCTCGGCCGACGGGTTCATCCTGACCAACAACCACGTGGTCGCCGACGCCGACGAGCTCACGGTCGTGATGTCGAACGGCACCAAGTTCCCGGGCAAGATCGTGGCGGCCGACCCCAAGACCGACATCGCGGTGGTGAAGATCAACGCCATCGGCCTGCCGGTGGCCACCTTCGCCGACAGCGACAAGCTGCGGGTGGGCGACGTCGTCTTCGCGGTCGGCAACCCGCTCGGGGTCGGCGAGACCGTCACCATGGGCATCGTCTCGGCCAAGAGCCGCAACGTCGGGATCCTCGATGACGTAAAGGGCTACGAGGACTTCATCCAGACCGACGCCGCCATCAACATGGGCAACTCGGGCGGCGCGCTCGTCGACGCCAAGGGCCGCTTCGTCGGGATCAACAGCGCGATCGTCTCGCCGTCCCGCGGCAACATCGGCATCGGCTTCGCCATCCCGGTGAACATGGCGGTCGGGATCATGAAGAGCCTGATCGAGACGGGCACCGTGACCCGCGGCTTCCTCGGCGTGGGCGGCGACGCCCTGACCCCGGAGATCGCCGAGCAGGTCCACCTGTCGCCGGACGCGAAGGGTGTGATTGTCTCCTATCTGGACCTGGACGGCCCGGCCCAGAAGGGCGGCCTCAAGGTCGGCGACGTGATCGGCGCCGTCGACGGCAAGGCGGTCGAGAACCTGGAGGAGCTCCGGCTCACCATCTCGCAGATGTCCCCCGGCAACCCGGTGACCCTCAACGTCACCCGCGACGGCAAGGCGATGGCGATCAAGGTGACCCTCGGCCAGAACGCCGAGAAGCCGAACGAGCTCCTGCCCGGCATCGAGGTGGGCAAGCTCTCCGACGACGTCCGGCGGCACCTCGGCATCGACGCCCGGATCAACGGCCTCATCGTCACCAAGGTGGACGAGAAGTCCGAGAACGCCCAGGACCTGCCCGAGGGCGCCGTGATCATCGAGATCAACCGCCAGCCGGTCGAGGACCTGGCTGCCGCCAAGGACCTGGTCCACACCGGCCACAACCTCTTCCTGGTCTACTTCCAGGGCTTCCAGCGCTACGTGGTCGTGAACAAGTAGCGGGCGCCCCCTCAGCTCCCCGGCTTGGAAACGGGGAGCCTGGCCAGGTCCGCGGGGACCTGGTCGGCCGGGTAGGTCGGGAAGCTGAGCTCGAGGAGGGAGAGGGCCGGGACCGCGAAGCGGGCCGAGCCCGCGCTCCGGTCGACCAGCATCGCCACGCCGGCCGCCCGGCCGCCCGCCTGGCGCACGATCTCCAGGCACTCGTTCACCCGGCCGCCGCGGGTCACCACGTCCTCGACCACGAGGACGGGCTCATCCGGCGCGAGGGTGAAGCCGCGCCGCAGGACGAGGACGTTGTTCTCCTTCTCGGCGAAGAGGTAGCGGGCCCGGGCCTGGCGGGCGACCTCCTGGCCGATCACGAGGCCGCCCATGGCCGGGGCCAGCACGGTCTGGAACGTCCAGCCGGCGGCGCGGACCTTGGCCAAGAGGAGCTCGGACAGGCGCTCGACCGCGTCCATCTGCTGGCAGACCTGGGCGCATTGGAAATAGTGGCCGCTGTGGAGCCCGGAGCGGAGCACGAAGTGGCCGGTGAGGAGCGCGCGGGTGCGGGTGAAGATGTCCAGGATTTCCTGCTGCTGGGGATCCATGGGGCGGCAGTCGACACCCTAAGGGCGGCGACTTCAACGCCGGACGCGCGCAGCGTTGAATATTCCCGCCGCCGGGGTTACAGTGCCGACATGAACGGTCCCTCGCACCCGCTGGCGCCCCTGCCGCCCGTCCCGCTGGAGGATGAGCTGGGCGACGTGCTGGAGAAGGCGATGAGCTGCGCCGGCCTCAGCACCGAGGCCCTGGCGGCCCGCTCCGGGGTCCCGGAGGCGAAGATCCGCGACGCGGTCGACTATCGCCCGGAGCTCGAGCCGCGGGAGTGCAGCCGCCTCGCGCTCGCGCTCGGCCTCAACGAGGTCGGGCTCTGCGCGCTCGCCTCGGGCAAGTACCCGCTGCCGGAGGCCGACGGCCTGCCCTTCGCGGTCTGGCCGCTGCGGATCCCCTTCGGGATCGGGGTCGTGAACGCCTACGTGGTCGGCGGCGACGATGGCGGGGCGCTCCTCTTTGACACCGGCCCCGGGACGACGGGCGCCGCGGGCGCCTGGCCGGCCGCGGTCAGCCGGTGCGACGCCGTCTTCATCACCCATGTCGAGCCCGAGCACGTCGGCGGCCTGCGCGAGGTCATGGCCCGCTTCGGGATCGGCCGGGCGTTCGTCCCGGCTGGCGGGAGCGTGCCCGGGGCGGAGGCCATGGGGGAGGGCGAGACCTACCGGTGCGGGTCCCTCGAGGTGGCCGCCTTCCGGACCCCGGGACACTGCGCGATGCACAATTGCTACCACGTGCGGACGCCGGCGCTCCCGCAGGCGCGCTCGCTGCTCGTGACCGGCGACCTGGTCTTTGCCGGCTCCGCCGGCGGTCCCTACCACTGCCAGAAGCAGCTGCGCCAGCACCTGCGGCGCGTCCTCGAGGCGGTCCCGCCCGAGACGGTCGTGGCGCCCGGCCACGGCCCGTTGACGACGGCCGGCAACGAGCTCCGCTACAACCCGTTCGTCTCCTGAGGGCCGGGCCCTAGATCGCGTCGACGATCAACGCGACGACGGTCGCATTGTCGGGGCCGCCGCGGTCGACCGCCAGGGTCACGAGCGCCCGCGCGATCTCCTCGGGCGTCTCGCCGAGGCCGACGACCTCCTTGAGTTCCCGCTCCGTGATCAGGCGGGTGACGCCGTCGGTGCAGAAGATGTAGCGGTCCCCGGCCTGGAGCGGCAGGTCCGCCAGGTCCACCTCGGGCGGGAGCGCCTGGCCGATGCAGCGGGTGAGCGCGCCGCGCTGGGCCTCGCTGTAGTAGACCACCTCGCCGCGGGCCCGCCGGCGCCGCGCCTCGTTCTCGACCGAGTGGTCCTCCGTCAGGCAGAGGAAGTCATTGGTGCGCCAGAGGAAGGCGCGGGAGTCGCCGACGTGGGCCAGCTTGAGCCGCGACCCGCGGATGCAGCCCATGGTCAGGGTGGAGCCGATGCCGAGCCCCGGGCTCATCCGCAGGCCCAGGGCGACCACGGAGTCGTTGGCGGCGGTGACGATGCGGCGGAGGTCGGGCTCCGCGTTGGGTCCGACGGCGCGCACGAGGCGGGTGATCACTTCGACGGTCTCCTGGGCGGCCTCCCCGCCGCCGGGCAGCCCGCCCACGCCGTCGGCGACCCCGAAGAGCAGGTTGGCGCGGTCCAAAAGGAAACGGTCCTCGTTCTCCTTTCGCACCTTGCCGATATCCGAGTGGCTGGCGGCGCGGACGGTCGTCATGGGGTACCGAACCATAGGGTCGGAGCCCTCAGGTGAAAGGACGAAATTGGACCGACCGGTTGCCCCGGTTGAGGCGGGTGAACTCCGGCTGGGGCAGGCCCTCGATGAACATCCGGCCGTAGGATTTCGCGAGGATGCGGCTGTCGAGGATCGTCACCAGCCCGCGGTCCGACTGGGTGCGGATCAGGCGGCCGACCCCTTGGCGGAACTTGATAACCGCCTCCGGCAGAGTGAGTTCATTGAAGGCGTCGCCGCCGCGCTCGCGGATGAGGTCGGACTTGGCCTCGGCAACCGGGTGGGTCGGCGGGCTGAAGGGCAGGCGCGCGATCACGACCTGCGAAAGGGCATCGCCGGGCACGTCGACGCCCGTCCAGAAGCTGTCGGTCCCAAAGAGGACCGCGTTACCGGCCTCGCGCATCCGGCGGGTCAGGTCGGTGCGCGAGACGTCCCCGCCCTGCATGAGGAAGGGGCGGCTCAGCTGGGCGAACCGCGGGCCGACCACCGCGGCCACGGCCTGCATGTCGCGGTAGCTGGTGAAGAGGACCAGCGAGCCGCCGGCCACCCGCTCGCAGCAGAAGCCGACATAGTCGGCCAGGGCCTCGATCGCGGCGCGCGCGTCCCCTTGGGTGGGCAGCGGGATGTCGGCGGCGATGAAGACGCGCATGTGCCGGGCGAAGTCGAACGGCGACTGGGCGACGCCGGTCCGCGCATCCGCCGCGCCGATCACGGCGGCGAAGCGGGCCATCTGGCCCCCGAGGGCCAGGGTCGCGCTGGTGCAGACGACGCTGGTGCCGGCCCGGAACAGGCAGCGTTCGAGCTCGGGGGCCACGTCGACCGGCGCGCTCCGCAGGGTGACGATCGTCTGCTTGCGGCCGCCGCGTTCGGCCCAGTAGACGTGCCCGGGATCCCCGAGCGTGAGCCACTCGCCGATCCCGGCGCGCAGGGCGCGGATCCGGGCGCGCTGCTCGAGGATCTCGTCCCGCTCGCGGCCCTCCTCGAGGGCGTCGGCGATCTTGGACACCGAGCGCTCCAGGGCGGCCAGCGGCTCGGCCAGGAGCGCCTCGGCCGCGCCCGGCTCGCGGACCCGCACCACCGGCCGCTCGGCGAGGAGGGTCGTGGCGAGGAAGCCGAAGAACTGGTCGGCGGCGTCCAGGCTGTCCGCGATCCGCTGCCGGAACTCGGCGGTCCCGCGCTTCTGCAGGAGGCCGCGGCGGGTCTTCGGGTTGTAGAGGTGCTTCAGCGTCCGCTCGACGCCCAAGCTGCTGAGGCCGAGGCCGAAGCTGTCCTCCGCCACCTCCCCGATGGTGTGCGCCTCGTCGAGGACGACGAAGTCGCCGGGGAAGAGGACGCCGGGCGCCTCGACCGGCGCGCCCTCGGCCCGCGCGCCGCCGGCGGCGACCAGGGAGAAGAGCAGCGCATGGTTGACGACGATCACCTGGGCGGCGCGGACCCGCGCGCGGGCCCGCTGGTAGAAGCAGCGCCCGCAGTCGCAGTTGCGGCGGGAGCACGAGGACGAGTCGGCGTTCACCGTCTCCCAGACGTCGGGGGCGGGCGGCGGCTGCAGGTCGTGGCGGAGCCCGCTCGGCGTGGTCTCCGCCCAGTCGGCGATCCGCTGGAGCTCGGCGTAGCCGGCGTCGTCAAAGAGGCTCGCCCGGTCGGCGAGGGCGTGGGAAAGGCGCGAGGTGCAGAGGTAGTTCGACTTGCCGACCAGCACGGTCGAGACGAACCCGGCGTAGGCCTGCAATTCCGGCACCGCCTGGAAAAGGCGGCGGCAGAGCGCCAGGTCCTTGGTGTCGATCTGCTCCTGGAGCGAGATCGTGTGGGTGGAGACGATCATCTGCCGGCCGCAGTCGGTGGCGTGGATGATCCCGGGGATCAGGTAGGCGAGGGACTTGCCGATGCCGGTGCCGGCCTCGAAGAGCAGCGGCTGGTCGTCCCGCATCGCGGCGGCGACGGCCTGGGCCATTCGTTCCTGGCCCGGGCGGTGCTCGAGCTCCAGGCCATCCTGGAGCCACCCGCCCGCCGCGAAGGCCCGCGCCGTGAGTTCCGGCGACCGGGTGGGCGGCGGCGGGGCCGGGGCGGTGTCATCGCGGATTCCGATCATGGGCAGTGGCAACCCAACGAATGGCGGCGGCGGCGCGCGAGGGGAAGCCGCGAGTGGGCGATTAGGCGGTGATCCAGACCTGATCGCCGACCCGCACCCGCTCGAAGAGTTCGACGATGTCGGCGTTGCGCAGGAGAATGCATCCCGATCCCCAGGGTTGGCCGACCCGGCGGTCGTCCTGGGTCCCATGGAGGTAGATGTAGCGGCGGTGGGTGTCGACGTTCCCCCCGGCGTTGACCCCCGGCTCGAGCCCCCGGAGCCAGAGGATCCGGCTGGTGATCAGGCACCGGCTGCCGAGCTCCCCGTCGGGGAGTTCGGAGTAGTGCCGCCCGGAGGGGACGCGGGCCGTGAAAACGACGCCCGGGGGCTGGTGCGCCCCGATCCGGTCGGCGATTTCGTGCAGGCCCGGCGGGGTCCCGAGGGAGCCGGAGACGTTGCTGGGGGGCGCCTTGGAAGTGGATACCACGTAGGATTTTACCAGGGCGCCCTGCTCCCAAAACTGGAGCAGCGACCGGCCGGTCCGCACGACCAGGAGGCGGTCTGAGGGCTTGATGCCGAGCGCCGTTCGGGTTTTGTTCAACGGTTCCCACGACGCCTCCATGGACAATTCCACATCCTTCACGGTCGCCATCGTCGGTGCCACCGGCGCCGTCGGTCAAGAGCTGCTGCGGCTCCTCGAGGACCGGGGCTTTCCGGTGGGCTCGCTCCGGCTTTTCGCTTCGGCCCGTTCGGTGGGCCGGACGGTCCCTTTCCAGGGGCGGGCGCTGAAGGTTGAGGAGGCCCGGCCTGGCGTCTTTGGCGGGATCGACGTGGCGTTCTTCGCCGCCGGCGGCCCGGTCACCCGCGCCCTGGCCCCCGACGCCGTCACGGCCGGATGCCTCGTGATCGACAAGAGCTCGGCGCTGCGCATGGACCCGAAGGTCCCGCTGGTCATCCCCGAGATCAACCCCGGGGCGCTGCGCCGGCACCAAGGCATCATCGCCAACCCGAACTGCTCGACGGCGGTCGCCCTCATGGGCGTGTGGCCGCTGCACCAGCGTTTTGGTCTGAAGCGGCTCATCTTCTCCACCTACCAGTCCGTCACCGGCGCCGGCACCGAGGGGGCGCGCGAACTCGAGGCCCAGGTCATCGCCCACACCCAGGGTGCGCCGCTGGTTTCCAAGGTCTTTTCCCGTCAGATCGCGTTCAACGTCATCCCGCAGGTCGACACGTTCGGGCCCAACGGCTACACCGGCGAGGAGACGAAGATGATGCTGGAGAGCCGGAAGATCCTGGAGCTGCCGGACCTGCCGGTGTCGGCCACCTGCGTGCGGGTGCCGGTGGTGCGCGCCCACTCGGTCTCGGTGAATGCCGAGTTTGAGCGGCCGGTCTCGGTCGCCGAGGCCCGCGGGGCCATCGCCGGGTTCCCGGGCGCCCAGCTGGTGGACGATCCCGGCCGCCTGGAATTCCCGACGCCCCTGGATTTCAGCGGCAAGGTGAAGTGCGGCGTCGGCCGCCTGCGCCTGGACACCGCCCTCCCGAATGGGTTGGCGTTCTGGGTCAGCGGCGACAACCTCTGGAAGGGCGCGGCGCTCAACGCCGTTCAGGTCGCCGAGCTCCTGGTCCGCGAGGGGCTGCTCAAGGCCAAGCCGGCCCTCGCGGCCGTCTGACTGGACGCCTAGCTCAGTTGGTTAGAGCACCTCGTTTACACCGAGGGGGTCAGGGGTTCGAGTCCCTTGGCGTCCACCAGCTTCGTCATAGCCGGACTTCCGGCCACCGACGATCCAACTGCACCGCTTTTCCCCGACTCATATCCCATTGGCAATTCGTCTCGGCGGTGCGGCCATGCTATCAGGGCAATTCCATAGCCTACTCGTTTCCGCTGGCCTTGCACGGGCCCGACTACCGGAGGCGCAAGCTGAAATCCTGTCCAACTCCGGTCAGTCTGAGTGACACGAGTTGGTTGACAGGGGGGGCCGTGTATTCTTCTCAATTACTTGTGTCATGTTGAGCACGACTTCGGCTTTGGGAAAGGCCACTGTGTCGCACGATGCGCTTTGTAGCCTTTCCTCGCGGGAATTCATCACGCCGGGGCTTAGCATCATGGACAGAAGCGCCCCTAGGCGGGGCATGGGAACTGCGGCGAGGTCATCCAATGCAGCTCGCTGGAGGAACCTCGCGGTGGTTCTAATTCTGTCGGCGCTCGGAGTTTTTTTGGACAAGGCGTTCGGAGGTCCGAGCGAGGAGGGACCGGTTCAGGTCGGGTTAGAGCGGCCTGGAATACCCTTGCAGAAAATCGAGACCAACGGAGCCACAAACTTGGCTAGTTCGGATGCAGTTGGGAACCCGCGCGGAGAATCTGGTGACAACGCCGGCGGCCTCACCCACCCCGCGGAAACGAGCAGAGGGAAGGGAAAGTCCGAGACCGGGTCGTGGTGGCAGGAAACCGACCCCTTGTTGTTGGCCGTGATCGCGGCCATTTTGACTATTTTCGGCAACATGTTGGTCGGCTATTTTAACAATGCCGCGACGATTAAACAGGAAGAGGTCAAAGCCAAGAACGCCCTCGACCTCGAAAAGCTGAAGGCAAAATACACGCTGATTCTCGAGGCGATTGCCACCAACGATCCGAAAGCCGCCGAAAGGAATATCGATTTCTTCCTCGGGGCCGAGCTGCTGGAAGATTCAAGTGGGAAAATTCGACAGGCGCTCAAGAGATTTTCACCGGTGCTTCCTTCGCCCGGGGGAGCCGCAACGAATATCCCAAGGGGTGTGGAAGTCTCCGAACTGGCCAAGTTATACAACTTTCCGCCGGACCTCGATGGCACAGGCCAAAAAGTGGGGCTACTGGAGTTCGCCGGTGGCTTCCGCCAACGTGATCTGGAAAAGCATTTCGCCTCGCTTGGTATGGGGCCCCCTCACGTGACCGCCGTTGGCATCGAGGGCGGCGCAAACTTGGAGGAAGCGCCTCCGAACGAATCGGGGGAGGTGCTTTCCAATCTTCAAATCGTTGGCACGATCGCGCCCAAGGCGGAGATTTTCGCGTATTTTGCGCCCTATACTCCAAAGGGCTGGGCAAGTGCCATCCGGCAGGCAATCGCTGACCGGGTCTCGGTACTGCTCATTTGCTGGGGCGAGTCGGAGAGCGAATGGGACCGTGGTGCGATGGACGCGATCAACGGCGAACTGGAGCTCGCCGCCAAGAGGGGACTGACGATCGTATGCGCGGCAGGTGATTCCGGGGTCACGAGCGGTATGCATGACGGCAAACGGCACGTCCTTTTTCCCGCGTCCAGTCCGTGGGTCTTGGCCGTCGGCGGCACTTCCTTGATTTCGCGGGCATCTGAAATCGTGTCTGAAACGGTCTGGAAGACCAAGACGGGCGCGACTGGTGGAGGCTTCAGTGAAGTGTTTAAGCGTCCTGACTGGCAGGTCTCTGTTCCAATTCCTAAGGAGGCCGAAGGAACTCATGGTCGGGGAATTCCTGATGTCTCCGCGACGGCGTGGAACACGATGGCAATGATCAGCCTGCCGGGCGCCCAGGCGCCCATAGGCGGGACAGGCGTTGCCGCGGCAATCTGGGCCGGTCTGATTTTGCTCCTTAACCAGGGATTGGGGAGGAATGTGGGCCATTTCAACCCCCTCATCTATTCGGCACTGGGCCCGGAAGGCGTGCTACGGGCGGTTTCGAAAGGTGATAACTCGATCAACCGAGTGAAGGGCTACCACGCGGCTGCCGGGTGGAGCCCAGTAGCCGGCTGGGGCAGTCCGGATGGCAACAAATTGTTGAATTGGCTGAAGGTTCACCAATAAGAACGATGGTCGCGACTGTCCTCGCGTCGAACGCCACTCTTGGCTTAGCGTGCCCCCATGCCCAAGACCACGGTCATTTCACTCGTGAACATGAAGGGGGGCGTCGGCAAGACGACGGTAGGGGTCAATCTTGCGGCCCATCTCGCGCGGGACCAGGGAAAGAAGGTCCTGCTGGTCGACCTTGATCCCCAGACCAATGCCTCGCTCAGCCTCATGAGCGAACAGGCATGGCTCGATTGGTCCAGCAAGCATGGGACCATGGCAGATGTCTTTGAGGTGGACGCGAAGCCAAAGCGGGGAGGAGAACGCATCGCGCTCAAGGACTGCATCGTGCACGGCGTCGTCCCCGAGATCCCAAACCTGGACCTGATTCCGAGCCACCTGCGTCTAACCTTCCTCGACCTGGACCTGGCCTCGCGACCCGGCCGGGAGCGCATTTTCGCCCGCAAGCTCGAGAAGGTGGCGTCCGAGTACGACGTCGTCCTTTGCGATTGCCCGCCCAATCTCCAGACCGCGACGCAGAACGCACTCTATGCCAGCGATTACTACCTCGTGCCCATGCAGCCGGATTACCTTTCCTCGATTGGCTTGGGGCTGCTCCTCGACCGCCTCAGCTATCTGAAAACGGAACTGCAGTTCAAGATCCGGTGCCTGGGCGTCGTGTTTTCGCGGGTCCGCCGCCACGTCGGGTTTCACCAGGAGACCATGGCGCGGCTTCCCAAGGAGAAGGACTTCAAGCGGCTGCATTTCTTCAAGACCGTCATTCCGGAAAACATCACCCTGAGCGAGGCACCGATGGCGGGGAAGCCCGTCGCCCTTTTTGACGCGTCGGCCCCGGGGGCGCAGGCCTTTGCCGAATTTGCGGCCGAAGTCGCCGCCCGGCTGTAGGCGGTGGCCGCGCGGGATTGACGCGAGCGGGGGCGGCGACGAGGAAAAACCCATGAAAATCGGCGGGATCGCCCGGGACGGTTGGGCGGTGAGCGTTTGGAAGTAAGCGAGTTCGGCCGATGAAATCGCCGGAGATTCTCGTCGTGGAGGCCTTTGTGTCGGCCATCAATCGGCACGACGTCGCCGCCCTTTCGCGCCTGATGGCCCCCGATCACACTTTCATTGATCCGGCCGGGAGGATCATCTCGGGAAGAGAGCAGATGATCGGCGGCTGGGAATATTTTTTCCGGATGTTCGCCGACTACGAGATCACGGTTGAAAGGATGGCGAGCGAGGGGCCGAGCGTCGCGGTTTTTGGCCGCGCCCGCGGCACGTTCAGCGGCAGGAATGGCCCGAAGCCGGAAAACCTCATCGCGATGCCGGCGGCATGGCAGGCCAAGGTCGAGGGCGGGCAGCTGGCGGTTTGGCAAGCCTACGCCGACTGGACGGAAGGATCGAAGATCATGGCCCGGGAAGGACCCGAGGAGTCCGAGGCTTGAGCGGCGGCGCGGGTGGAACGTTTCCTTTGACCCGGTCGGCCCCGCCCAAGCAGTAGCCCAAGAAATCAGGCCCTGCGACATTTCCTGCTGCCGTCCGCGACCGGTGCGAACACCGCGCCTGGAGGCAACGCGGAAGCTCAGCTGCCCGGTTCGAGCTTCTTCTTCACCGCCGAGTTGGCCCCGCCCGCCTGGCCGCTGATCGCCTCGCCGAGTTTTTCCAGGAGCCCGACCCACTTGGAGGGATCGGTCTCGGCGACGCAGAAGGTGGCCCCGATCGTGGCCTGGGTTTGCGGCAGGGCAAAATAATGCGAGGCGTCCGAGAGCTTGATCTCCGGAGTCTTCTTCTGGTCGTCCTCTGGCGTGGCGTCGGCGTCTTCCTTGGTCGAGACTAGGACGGGCTGGCCGATATTGTAGTTCTTGATCGTGAGACAGTAGGTAGCGAGGACGGCGTTCCCGGGCGCGCCTTTGTCGCCCACCCAGCTGCTTTCCAGGGTCACGGAGAGCACCGCACCCATGGTCTTTCCAAAATCCTCGGCGGCCGGGGTGGTCTCGAGGAGGTACACGGGCACGAGCTGGAAGGCCAGGGGCTGCGTATGGGGAGGCTGGGTCGCAAAGACGGGGCGAATCAGGACAATGGCCTGGAAGGTCGTCTCGGCCGCGGCACCTTCGCCCTTGGTGCGGGTGAGCTCGATCGCGGCCACGTCGGGGGCGGCGCCGTACCACCAGTCGGGCTGCTGGACAAAGGCCGCGAACTGGGCCGCGTGCTTCTTGGCCTCCGCCTCGAGGGCCTTGCCGATCCAGTCGACGATTTCCTGGGCCGCGAGGCCGGCGACGTCGGCCACGAGTGGCACCACGTCGGGCTTCGGTTTGCCGGCCTGGTAGGCCATGGTGGGCGCCACCGTGAGGAGCCGCGCGTTGAGATCCGGATGCGTCTGGGCAAAGTCCTGGATATCCCGGTAGCTCATGAACCGGGCGGTGACGTGGGCCTGGGGTTTTTTCGCGTCGGAGAGAAGCGAGGGTGCCTTGTCTCCGGTCTGGAGGGTATCGCAGCCGGCAAGGACCAGCGCAGCCAGGATCGGGAGGAGGGTGGGAAGAAGACGTCTCATGGGGATCGGGGTTATCGGGGTGGGAGGGAAAGGAACGCGGTTACGACAGCAGGGTAAGCAGGGCGGTGCCGTTCGGAGAACCGAGCCCCGTGCAGGGGTCCCAGCCCTTGCGGGCGGAGTAAAGCCCAAATGTTCCGTCGATGTCGTTGCTCCCGGTCAAAATGTCCCGGAATGCCCCCGGGTGGGCGTACAGCAGTGGGTTGATGAAACCCACCGGCGGGCGGCCGGCGGCGCCGCGGGCCTGATTGATGCGAGTGAGGAGGCCGGCGAGAAGCGGCGCCACGGCGCTGGTGCCTCCCAGCACTTGGAATTCCCCGGCGACCACGACTTGGTATCCGTTCGCCTGGTCGGCATGCGCGGCCAGGTCGGGGATGCCGCGGCCGGCGAAGTTCTTTGGGCTCGAGAGTGGGACCTGTGAGGCCTGCTGCCACGGGGGGCGCGGGAAGGTGTCGCTGACGCCGCCGCCGCCAGCCCCCGTTTCGTAGCCTCCGTTCCACACCTGCTCGGCCGCAATGGCACCTCCGGCCACGTTCAGGCTGGTGCCTCCGCAGGCGAGGACCGAGGGCGACGTCGCCGGAAAGTGGGGATGGGCCTGGTGGTCGGTGGCCCCTTGATCGCGGCCGGAGGAACCCAAGTCTCCGGTGGAGGCGCAAACCGTGATCCCGAGCGTCGCCGCCTCCTGGAAGAGCTGGTCCAATTCCGCCCGGAGGGCCGGCGCGTATTCGTCCTCGGATAGGCCCCAGCTGGTTGAGAGCACCCGGGGATTGCGGCTGGCGTCGTGAATCGCGGCGGAAACGGCATCGTGGTAACCCGTCGCCGAGTTCGCCCCGAAATAAACGGCGATCCTGGAACCGGGTGCGGCCGCCGCGGCCACCTGAAGGTCAAGGGCGACCTCGGCGTCGGCCGCGGGATTGGGGCCGGGAAGATTTCCGGTGCCGTCGGCAGTGGGCACCGCCTCGACTACCGGGGTCGGAAGGCCGGAACCTTGGAAGGCCTGGGCCAGGTCCGCGGGCAGGAAGCCCGCCCCCGGGATTCCCAGCGTGTTCGCGGCGTTTACCTCGATCAAGGCGAGACACTGGCCGGAACCGTCCAGTTGGCCGGGAAATCCGTAAAGGCTGCAGATTTGCCGCGGCGGGAACCCGCCCGTGGTCCCACCGGCGTCCCCGGCCGGAACGGCATGGGGCCGAGCGACCGGCCGCGTATCAAGGCCGAGGACCGCGCGGACCACGGCCGCAATTTCCCACGGGAGGCGGACCTCTTCCCGATGGGCATGGCAGCGGACCCCCGCAATGCGGACGGACCGCAGGCGCACGCCGAAGGCGCGTTGGACTTGATCCGCCCGGCCCCGAAGTCGGATCGACCGGCTTGCCACATGTTTCCCAACGACGGACAAGCCAAACCTGGCCGCGAAGGCCTCCACCTTGATCACATCGGAAGGCCGGGCGCCGAAGATCTCCTCGTGCTCCGCGCGGGAAAGGTAGGTGCGCTCGTTGAGCGGGGAGCCCGCCAGCGTCACGAGCCGGTCGCGGACGGCCCTGGACTTGGGCCGGAGCCGCAGCTTCAGCGTGACCTCGACCTTCCCCCCCGCGGCGCGCAGAGGTAGGGTGGCCGCCACCGCGAGCGGCCGGCGGCTGCCCTTCAACGCGAGCCGGGCGGGCACTTTCTGGTTTTTTCGGACGGCAGGCACGAGGACGAACGTCGCCCATTAAGGCGCCGATTCTCCCAAAGCGCCAGCGTGCGTGCTTTTGCCAACGAGGCGCCTTTGACCGGCCGCAAGCCTTACGTAGCGGCAGACCCAGGAACGGCTTAGCCCTTAAAATCGATTTGCTAAATAATTGGTAAAATCCCCTTCCGGGCCCCAATACGTTCAGAAACAACCTGCGAATCGCATCTGTTCCAATACGGAATGGAGCGGTTGATCCTGTCCCTACCCCCAATGTCGGAATCGCCCTCATGAAACTCGTTTTTGGCTTCCGGAATCTCCTGTCGTCCCTCGCGGTGCTCGGCGCCGCCGTCATCGCTTCGGCGGTCCTCATCCACAATCGGGCGGCGCCCCCGGCGATGCCCTTCTCGCCCTTTGACGTGCATGTCGTCCTCAACGTGCTCGGGGGGCTGTTCGTCGTGGCGCTCATGATGGAGCGCGCCGTGGAGGTGATCATCTCCGTCCTGCGGGACGCGGACGCCCAGGTGCTGACGAGCGCCATTGACGCCACGACGGCGGCGCTGGCCGAGGCGAAGCAGGAGACTCCGGCTTCGTTGGTCAAGATCGACACCCTGACCACGCTGCTTTCGGCGCAGAAGAAGACGCTCGACGACTACCGGATCGACACCCGCGAGACTACCTACTGCATCAGCTTCACGCTCGGGGTGGCCCTGTCCCTGGTGGGCGTCCGCGGCCTCCTCGGGCTCCTGATGCCGCCGCCGGGCCCGGTCAGCGGCTGGTTTCGGCTGGTCGACATCCTGATCACCGGCGCCGTGATCGCCGGGGGAAGCGACGGGATCCACAAGATGGTCACGGCGGTGCTCGACTGCTTCAGCATGGTCTCGACCACCATGACCAAGAAGTCGGCCAACGTGGCCGCATCGTAGCTTACCCCGGTTCGGCCGGTGGCGCGCCCGCGGTGAGCGCGCCAGGCAACTTCAAAATTCCGGCGTCGCTCGACGATCAAACCTTGGCCGCGGGTGGCACGGAGGCCGGCAATTTCGGCCTTCTGTCGCAGCTCGCCATGGACGCTATCCAGGGCTCGGACATCAACCGGCTCCAGATTCCCGCGAACTGCTGGCTGGACGGGGATGCCTGCAACCAGCCGGTTCGGTCCAATCAGGCGTTCGGATGTGAGATCAGGCGTTGGGACTCCCGGGAGGCCAAGAGCCGGTGGTTGTCGATCGTGGGCAGGGGGCCGCCGCCCGCGCCGCCATTCGGGCCCCAGCCAGCCGATCCGAGCGGACCTCGAAGGGTTTCCTCGTTGGGAGGGGCTTAAGGGCCCTATGATCTTGCGACCAGTTCGCGGCGCCGACGTTTGCGGAGAAGGGCGACGCCGAGCACGGCCAGGCCCAGCACTTGGGCATAGTTGGCGGCCTCGGGAATCGCGGTGAAGCTGGAGGCGGTCGGGACGAGCAGGTCCTGGAGGGTGCTGCTATGCAGGTCCACGAGGTCCATCTTGGGGCCGTTGGGATTGGCCTCGACCCAGTTGAGGAGAGTCTGGGCCTCGGTCAGCGTGCTCGTTGCCGTGCCGCCCCCGACCGAGCTGATCCAGAATCCCGTGCTGGTGCTCCCGGGGGTGGTGAGATCAAAGCCGTCGTCCTGCGACAGTTTCCAGACCGCGAGCTGGAACGCCTCGGTTTCATCCGCGGTGCCCAGGGCGACTGACGGGTTGTAGGTCGCGCCGAAGATGTGGGCGTAGAGGATCTCAAGGTTGCTCGCGCGCGCCCCCCCGATGCCGGCGCAGGGGATGTTGGCGCCGAGGCCGGTGCCGACCCCGGAGGATGCATCTGCCGGGGCGACGACCGAGTAGAGGTTCCCGGTCGAAGGTAGCCGGATGTCCTGCGCCAGCTCCACGCAGAAGGCCTCGAAGGTGGTCGGGTAGTTGACCGGGAGGCCCGACTGGGCGGTGATGGTGAGCTCGAGACCGCCCACCACGTCGTTGCTGAAATAGCCGTCGCCGGAGTGTCCACTCACGGTCGCGTAGGGCGTCGGGGCGACCCCGTCCAGGGTGACAGTGAGCGACTGCGCCGACGCCACGGCGGCGGTGCCCGCGAGGACGACGAGGAGGAGGGTCGGGAAGGGACGGCGGTGCATGCGAGTAGCGCCCGAAAAACCGGGTGATATTCCCTAGACGGCACGGCCGGTCCCGAAATGAAATGTGATCGGCCGGCCCCGCTACTTTGTAACAATCTCGATCCGATCCAGCTCGATGGAATTCCACTCTTCCTCCTGGCCCTCGATCAGGATGCGGTTGCCTCCGGGCACCAGGGTCACCGGTACGTCGAGATCCTTCCAGGCATCGGCTGTCGGGGCCATGGCCAGCTTGATTGGCGGCCCGTCGCCGGCCTTAAGCGTCAGGGCGACCGGCACGGTCTTGCCGCTCGCATAGTGCAGGCGCACCAGCCGGCTGCCGCCCGTGCCGCCGTCAACGCCGAAGAGGAGGCTGCTACCCTTGCGCCCGAGGTTTTGCACGTAACCGAGCGGCCGGCCGTTCTGGCCGACGCCCGCGATGCCGACGACGCCGCGCCGGAAGGCCAGCGGGGCGGGGTAAATGGTCGGCTTGGACGCGGCGGGCGCCAGGCGGAACGACGCCAACGAGAGGTCACCGGCGTCCACGAAGAGCAGGAGGCTAACCTCACCCGGATTCAGGTAGACGGAAGGGAAGCGCACGTCGCCGAGGGCGGTTCCGGCCGCCGGCAGGTCGACCGTGGCAATCGTCTGGTCGAGGGCGACGAAGCGGGCCTTGCCCCCGCCATGGGGGCTCGCGGCCCGCACCGTCAGGTCGAAGTAGCCACCGGTGCCGGCGTCGATCGAGTAGCGCACCCATTCGCCGGCGGCAAGGTCCGGCAGAGCGTAGCCGCCGCCGGCCTCGGAGGTCGTCACGAGCCCGATGTCGTCATTGCGGTAAACCGGCGGCGCGGCCAGCGGGCGGGTGGTGTGAAAGGCAATTCCCTCGCCGCCGTTGTCATAGTTGGCGGCGGGGATCACGGCCGGAAGCGCCGGCGCCGGGAAGAAGTGGGGGATCGGCTTGCCGCCGGCTCCGGCGGCCTCGCCCTTGGGATCGATCACCTGGGCAACGAGGGTGGGGGCCAGGCGGGGAGGCAGGAGGGCCTCGTCCAGCCGGACGGCCAACTCGTGGGTCGTCGCGGTCCCGGCGGCCAGGGCCACGGTTAGCACCCGGGACGGCACGTCCCAGGTCCAGGCAGAGCGGGCGTCCGCGCCATCGAGGACTACGGCCTGCGGCGTCCGCCGCAGGTGGAAGCGCACCACATACCGGGTCGGGGTGTAACGCTTGTTGGATTCGGTGAGAGCGAACTGCACCTGGCCGGCAGCCTCGTTGCTGGTGAAACGGGTCACGGTAAAATCGCCGTCCTGGTAGGCGAAGGACTTGCCGTCGTCGTGGTAGAGGGAGAATTCCGATTGGCCCGACGGGAAGACCTCGACCGTAAGGGGATCCCAGGGCTTCTCGGCGGTGTTCCGCATGTCCGGGGCCATCGGGATGATGGCGCCCGGGCGCACCGCGACCGGGATCCGGTTCTGCGGGGCGGCGACCACCCATTCGCGGGCGCCGGCATAGTCGACCCCGGTGTCCCAGTCGACCCAGGTGCCGGCCGGGAAGTAGACGGTGCGGTTCGACTGCCCTTCGTGGAGGACCGGGGCGACGAGCAGGCTCGGCCCGAACATGTACTGGTCGCCGGGCGCGGCCGCGGCGGCCTCGTCCCCGGGGAACTCGAGCGCCATGGCCCGGACGAGCGGCAGGCCGGTCCGGCTCGCGCGCCAGGCGTTGGAATAGATGTACGGCATCAGGCGGTAGCGCTGCTGCAGGTAGTGCTTCGTGCCCTGCTCGGTCGCCAGGCCGAAGGCATAGGGTTCGGGGGCGCCGCCCGCCTTGTGGGCCCGGGTGATCGGCGCGAAGGCCGCGAACTGCATCCAGCGCTCGTAGAGCCGGGCATGCGCGCCCAGCATGTCGTCCTTGTAGTAGCCGACGAGGAAGCCGCCGGTGTCGCAGGCCCAGTAGTCGAGGCCGGAGAGGCTGGCGTTCAGCATCTCCGGGGGATGGGCGCGGTAGGTGGCGTAGTCGCTGTAGATGTCGCCGGTCCAGACGGCGGCGTGGTGGCGCTGGAGGCCGGCGGGGCCGGCGCGCGACAGGATGAAGGGCCGCTGGTCGGGATGCACCGCCAGCTGCACGCCCTCGAAGCTCATCGTGCAGAGGAGCGAGAAGGTGTTGTGGATCTCCGGCGGCCGGCCGGCAAAGTAGTGGGTCTGCGCCGGCTCGCCCTCGGGCTCGTCCAGGTCAAGCCACCAGGCGGCGATGCCATCCTCGTCCCGCTTGCGGGTCTGGGGCCACAGCCAGCTGTCGAGCTTGGGGTTGGTGAAGTCGAGCAGCATGCCGCCGTAGTAGCCGGCCTGGATGGGATGGCCCTGGCCGTCGGTCGCGAACATCCCCTTGGCCCAGCCGTCGGCATAGTTGGGGGAGTCCGGCTTGATCATCGGTCCGGACTGCGACATCACGATCTTCACGCCCTTCTTCGCGTAATCCGCGATCTTCTGGGCGGGGGTGAGGCCGCCGGCCGTGTCGATCCAGCGCTTCGCCCACTGGTAGTCCTGCACGTGCTCGGGCCAGTCCGCGTCAATCACCATCGCGTCCACCGGGAAGCCGCGCGAGTCCAGCTGGTGGTAGGCCTCGTCGAGGGCGTTCCAGTCGTAGTAGGTGCACTTGCTCTGCCAGTAGCCGAGGGCCCAGAGCGGCGGCAGCGACGGCCGGCCGGTGAGCCCGGTGTAGCGCTCGAGGACCTCGGCCAGCGTCGGCCCGTCGATCACGTAGAGGTCGATCTCCCCGCCGTCGGCGTCCAGCCGCAGCTCGCTCGCCTTGGTGTGGCCGAGGTCGAAGCGCAGCCGGTGGACATTGTCGAAGAAGACGCCGTAGGCGTGCCCGTCCCGCCCGGTGCTGAGGAGGAGCGGCACCGGGTACTCCGCGGTGACGTTGCCGGAGCTGATCTGCTGGCCCTCCCAGAGTTCGCGGACCACCCCGCGGCGGTCGAGACGCCCGTTGTTGTGGTTGTCCTGGCCGAGGCCCAGCAGGTGCTCGGCCGGCGCGAGGTCGGCTGTGAGCGTCCAGGCGCCTCCGGACCCCGGGGTGACCTGGACGGAGGAGAGGAGGGCGGGACCACCCGGGCCGGCGGCCACGCGAAAGCGGAGGTTGGCCGGGTTCACGGTGACCGTGAGGGCGCCAGAGTCGACGGTGACCGACCCGTCCCGGCGGCCCTCCCGGACGGGGACGCGGGTCTCGGGGGCGGTCTCCATGGCGAGCGACACCGGGCGGGTGAAGTCGCCCTGCGGCTTTACCCACACGCGGACGACGTGGGGATCCAACGCCTCGACCCGGAGGCGCGCGCCGGCCGCTCCCGCGACCATCACCTCCTCGGCGGCCCGCGCCGACGGCACGGCTGCGAACAACCCAAGCAGGGGCAGGAACCGGGGCCAGGTGGGGGTAGCCATGGGAGCGGAAGCCTCGACCGCTCGGCGGGTCTTGGCAACCCCGGCGCGCCGCCGTTTAGGCTTCCCATTTCCGGGCAGGTTTGGTTGATCTTGGGACCTGCCGTCCGCGCGGTTCCGCCGCGGCGCGGCGCCCTTCACTCCATGCTCCACACCATCTCCGTCCTCGTTGAAAACAAGTTCGGGGTGTTGGCGCGCGTGGCGGGGATGATCTCGGGCCGGGGCTTCAACATCGATTCCCTGAACGTGGCGCCGACCCACGACGCGACCCTCTCGCGGATCACCATCGTCCTGCGGGGCGACGACGCCGCCCTCGACCTCTGCACCAAGCAGCTGCGCAAGCTGGTCAACGTGGTCGAGGTCATGGACTTCAAGGAGGGCCAGACCATCGCCCGCGAGCTCGTGCTGGTGAAGGTCCGCGCCGACGCCCGGACCCGCACCGAGATCCTCCAGATCACCGAGATCTTCCGCGCCAAGATCGCCAACCTCGCCTCCGAGTCCCTCATCATCGAGGTGACGGGCGACGAGGAGAAGATCTCCTCCTTCCTCGCCCTGATCGAGCCCTTCGGGGTGGTCGAGCTGGCCCGGACCGGCCGCCTTGCGCTGACCCGCTGAGCGGGCTAGCCTCCCTCCCTTACCATGCCTGCCAAAGTATACACCGACAAGGATGCCGACCTCGGCGCCTTCAAGAACAAGACGCTCGCCGTGCTCGGCTACGGTTCCCAGGGCCACGCGCACGCGCTGAACCTGAAGGACAGCGGGGCGAACGTCATCATCGGCCTCTACAAGGGTTCGAAGTCGGCGGCCGTCGCCAAGCAGCATGGCTTCAAGGTCTACGGCACCGCCGAGGCGGTCCGCCGGGCCGACGTGATCCTGGTCGGGCTGCCGGACATGAAGCAGGCGAGCGTCTACAAGCAGGACGTCCTGCCCAACCTCACCAAGGGCAAGACCCTCATCTTCAGCCACGGCCTCGCCGTCCACTTCGGCCTGATCAAGCCGCACAAGGACATCGACGTCATCATGGTGGCCCCCAAGGGCCCCGGCCACATGGTCCGCCGCCTCTATGTCGAGGGCAAGGGCATGCCGGCCCTGGTCGCGGTCTTCCAGAACAAGTCCCGCAAGGCCAAGGAGACGGCGCTCGCCTGGGCCAAGGGCATCGGCTCGACGCGCGCGGGCGTCCTCCAGACCACCTTCAAGGAGGAGACCGAGACCGACCTCTTCGGCGAGCAGGCCGTCCTCTGCGGCGGCGCCAGCGCGCTCGTCCAGGCCGGCTTCGAGACCCTGGTCGAGGCGGGCTACCAGCCCGAGATGGCCTACTTCGAGTGCCTCCACGAGCTGAAGCTCATCTGCGACCTCATGTACGAGAGCGGCATCGCCGGGATGCGCTTCTCCATCTCCGAGACCGCCAAGTACGGCGACATCACCCGCGGGCCGCGCATCATCAACAAGGCGACCAAGAAGGAGATGAAGAAGATCCTCACCGAGATCCAGACCGGCAAGTTCACCCGGCAATGGGTGGCCGAGTACAAGGGCGGCCTGAAGAAGTACAACCGCCTCCTGCAGAAGGGCGCCGGCCACCAGATCGAGAAGACCGGCCAGTACCTGCGCGGGATGATGCCCTGGATGTCGAAGAAGAACCTGAAGGGCGTCCAGGCCTCGTACTAAGCCCCCGCGCGCCGGGGGGCGGGGAGCATCGCATGGCCAAGAGCCTCATCCTGGCGACCCGCAAGAGCCCGCTGGCGCTCGCCCAGGCGGAGCTCGTCGCCGCCCACCTGCGCCGGCACACCGGCGCGCCCTGCGAGCTGCTGACGCTGGTCACGACCGGCGACCGGCAGGCCGAGTGGTCGCTCGAGGCGGCGGGCGGCAAGGGACTCTTCACCAAGGAGCTGGAGGCCGCGCTCCTGCGGGGCGAGGCCGACCTCGCGGTCCACAGCGCCAAGGACCTGCCGGGCGGCGACGTGCCCGGCCTCGTCATCGCCGGCTACCTTCCGCGGGAGGATCCGCGCGACGTCCTCGTCCTGCGCGCCGGGGTCGGCACGCCGGCGACGATCGCCACCGGGAGCCCCCGCCGCCGCCACCAGGCGGCGATGCTCTTCGTCAACCTGGGCTTCACCGAGATCCGCGGCAACGTGGACACCCGCCTGCGCAAGATCGGCGAGCAGCGCCTGGCCGACGGGACGATCCTGGCCGCCGCCGGACTCAAGCGCCTCGGGATCGGGGCCTGGCCGGGCCTCGAGTTCCACTCCCTCGGCTTCGAGAGCATGGTCCCGGCGGTCGGGCAGGGGGCCATCGCCGTGCAGTGCCGGGCCGAGAAGGCCGACCTCCTGGCCGGCGCCTTCGACGCCGCCACCGCCCGCGGCGTGACCCTCGAGCGCGCGCTCCAGCTGGCCCTGGGCGGCGGCTGCCACACGGCCTTCGGCGCCTACGCCACCGCCGACACGCTCTACCTCTTCCATGCGGACGTCGGCCTGCGGACCCTGCCGCTCGACGCGGCGGACTGGGCCGACCCGGCCGGGACCGCCCGGCGGATCCTCGGCAACCTGAAGCTCCTTCCCCCCTGACCGCCATGGCTGAATCCACGCCCCTGCCCCTGTCCGGCCGCCGGATTGTCGTCACCCGCACGCGCGACCAGGCCTCGGAGCTCTCCGCCCACCTCGCCGCCCTGGGCGCCGACGTGGTCGAGATCCCCGTCATCCGGATCTCCCGCGAGGTCAGCAAGCAGTCGCTCGCCGACGTGATGCTCGAGTTCGGGAGCTACGACTGGCTGCTCTTCACCAGCGCCAACGGCGTGCACCACTTCTTCGGGGAGTTCTTCCGGATCTTCGACGACATCCGCTCCCTCGGGCTCCTGCGGATGGCCTGCATCGGCGACGCGACCGCCAAGGCGCTGGGCGAGCTGCACCTGAAGGTGGAGTGCCAGCCGAAGAAGGCGACGGCCGAGGCGCTGGCCGGCGAGCTGATCGACACCGGCAGCATCGACAACGCCAAGATCCTCGTCATCACCGGCAACCTGAACCGCGACGTCCTCGTGACCAAGCTCGAGGAGGCCCGCGCGATCGTGGACACGCTCCAGGTCTACAAGACCGAGGCGGTCGACCTCTCGGCCGACGCCGGGGCGGCCGACTTCCGCCGCCGCGGCGCGGACGCGGTCCTCTTCGCCAGTTCCTCGTCGGCCCAGTGCTTCGTCGACCAGGGCGAAGTCCTCAAGATCGGGCCCCAGGGCATGCAGCCGATGAACGGCAGCATCGGCCCGCAGACCAGTGAGACCATGCGCAAGGTCGGCCTGCCGGTCGACTTCGAGGCGGCGACCCCCGGGATCGACGAGCTGGTCGTCGCCCTGATAAAGGCTCTGGCGTGAAAGTCCCCTTCCTCGACCTCTCGCTCCAGCACCGGGCGCTGCGGGCCGAGGCGCTGGCCGCGCTCGCCGCGACCTACGACGCCAACCGGTTCTGCCTCGGCGCGGACGTCGAGGACTTCGAGCGCGGCTTCGCCGCCGCCCTCGGCTACCCGGCCGTGCTCGGGATGAGCAGCGGCACGGCTCCCCTGCACGTCGCCGCGCTGGCTGCGGGCTTCGGCCCGGGCGACGAGGTGATCGTCCCGCCCTTCACCTTTATCGCCTCGGCCTGGGGCGCCGCCTACACCGGCGCCAAGCTCGTCTTTGCGGACATCGAGGCCGGCACCTACAACCTGGACCCGGCCGCGGTCGCGGCCGCGATCACGCCGCGGACCAAGGGGATCGTGGTCGTGCACCTGTTCGGCCTGCCCGCCCGCCTGGACGAGATCATGGCGATCGCCCGCCGGCACGGGCTCTTTGTCATCGAGGACTGTGCCCAGGCGGTGGGCGCCCGCTACAAGGGCACCCCCGTCGGGGTGATCGGGGACTGCGGCACCTTCAGCTTCTATCCGACCAAGAACCTGGGAGGCTGCGGCGAAAGCGGGGCCTTCGTCTCGCGCCGGCCCGATGTGCAGGCCAACGCCAGGCTGATCCGGGTCCACGGGAGCGAGCAGCGCTACCACCATGCGGTCATCGGGGGAAATTTCCGGATGGAGGGCTTCCAGGGCGCGCTCCTGAACGTGAAGCTCCCGCACCTGCCCGCGTGGACCGCCCGGCGGCAGGCGATCGCGCAGTCCTACCGGTCCGGCCTTCGCGTCGAGGGGCTCGGGCTGCCGGCCACGGCGGACACCGGCGAGTCCGTCTACCACCAGTTCACGGTCACCCACCCGCGGCGCGAGGCGCTCCGCCAGCACCTGACCGCGGCGGGCATCGGCACCGACCTCATCTACCCCGTCCCGCTGCACCTGCAGGGCTGCTTCTCGGCGCTCGGCTACGGCAAGGGCTCCTTCCCCGTCGCCGAGCGGGTGGCCGAGACCTGCCTCAGCCTCCCGATCTTCGCGGAACTGACCGACAGCCAGGTCGCCCTGGTCGTCGACGCCGTGAACCGTTTCCGCTGATCTGGGAGGTTTCCATGGTGGACGGCATCCAGCTCAAGGTCTGCGGCCTCACCTCGGCCGCGGATGCCGCCGCCGCCGCCGCCGCCGGGGCCGACTTCCTCGGCTTCATCACCTATCCCAAGTCGCCGCGCTTCCTGCCCGTCCCGCAGTTCCGGGCGCTGGCCTCCGGGTTGCCCCCCCGGCCCTGGGTGGGGGTGGCGGTCGAGCCGACGGCCGACGCGCTGCGCGAGCTCCGCGACGCCGGCTTCGCCAAGTTCCAGGTCCATTTTCGCCACGACCTGCCGTATGCGACCGTGGAGGCGTGGGCGGCGGCCGTCGGGGCGGAGCACCTCTGGCTCGCGCCCAAGCTGCCGCCAGTCATCGACGTCGCGCCGGAATGGAAGGCCCTGGCGGGCACCCTCCTGCTCGACTCCTTTGACGCCAAGCTTTTCGGCGGCACCGGGCGCATCGGCGACTGGGGCAAGTTCCGGCGGCACCGCGAGTCGGCGCCGGACAAGACCTGGATCCTCTCGGGGGGACTCAACGCCGCCAATGTCGGTCAGGCGATCCGCCAGACCGGGGCCAGGTTCATCGACGTGAACAGCGGGATCGAGTCCGCGCCGGGGATCAAGGATCCGGAGAAGCTGGCGGCGCTGGTGGCCGCCCTCCGGACGGTCAGCGCCAGGCTTTAGGCGGCCTCGAAGTCGAGCAGCCGCCGCTTGGTCGCCTCGCCAAAGGCATACCCGGTCAGGGATCCGTCGGCGCCGACGACGCGGTGGCAGGGCACGATGAGCGTGATCGGGTTGGTGGCGTTGGCGCGGCCGACGGCGCGGGCCGAGCTGTGCAGCTCCCGGGCGAGGGCCCCGTAGGAGCGGGTCTCGCCGAAGGGGATTGCCCGGAGCGCGGCCCAGACGCGCTGCTGGAAGGGCGTGCCCACGGGCGCCAGGGCCACGGGGAATTCCCGGCTCCGCCCCTTGAACCAGGCCTGGACGGCGCTGCGGGCCGCGGAAGTTTCCGTGGCGCCCTCGACGAGGACGGCATCGGGGGCGCGGGCCTGCAGGGAGTCGCGGCCGCCGAAGGCGGTCGCCGCGACCGCGCCGTTCGCGTCGACCGCCACCGAGAAGGGGCCGGCCGGCGTCGGGAAGGAGGAGTAGTGGAGGGTGCGGGGGGATTTCATAAGAGTGGTTTGTTGACCTGCCAGAGGTGCGCGGTGGCGAGGCTGCGGTGCGGGGAGAAGACGGCCATGAGGCGCCGGGTGGCGTCGACGTCGGGACGCTCCTCCAGGTGCAGGGCCGTCTGGAGGCCGCTCGTGACCCCGGTGTCGCCCAAGGGGACGCAGTCGGCGAAACCGAGGGCGCGCATCATGACATAGTTGACGGACCAGGGCCCGAGGCCGCGCACGGCGAGCAGCGTGCGTTCGGCCCGGGTGGCCGAGAGGCCGGGAAGCGCCGCCAGGTCGAGGGTGCCGGCGACGATCTGTCGGGCCGCGCCGATCACGTACTCGGCTTTCTTCCGCGAGTACTGCCAGGGGCGCAGGTCGGCCGGCTCGAGCCGGGCCAGCGCCTCGGGGGTCGGCAGCAGGTGGAGGCCGCCGGAGAGCGGTGTGCCGACGTGCTCCACCAGGCGGCGCTTGAGGACGCAGGCGAAGGCGAAGTTGATCTGCTGGCCGATGATCGACCAGAGGAGGCCGTCGAGGACGCTGGGGGCCTGCACGAGGCGGAGCCCGGCGCGGCCGGCGACCAGGCGGCCCAGGCCCAGGCGATGCGCCAGGCGCGCGAAGGCGGCGGCGTCCTGCTCGAGGCCCACGAGGTTCACGGCCAGGCGGTGGGCGGCGTGGGCCTGGGCCGGGGCAAACGGCTCGGCGCCTTCAAACGAGACGCGGGCGGCCTCGGCCGTGAATTCGATTGTCACGACCGCCGGGGCACCGGCCAGCAACGAGGTGCACTCGTAGGTGAGGCCGTGCAGCCTTTCCGTGAGGCTGTTCGGGTCGCGGCCGAGGAAGCGCAGGAGGTGGGCGAGGGGATAGGCGGGCGGGAGGGCCAGGGTGAATGGGCCCGGCTGGCGGAGGCGCCGGTAGTCGGCGGGCGTGAGGCCGTTGTGGGCCCGGAAATGCTCGTGGAAGACGGAGAGGGACTCAAATCCGGCGTCCGCCGCCACCGCGGCCAGGGGGGCGTCGCCGCCCGCCAGCAGGCGGCGGGCCGCCTCCACCCGGGCCCGCAGCAGGAGGTCGGCGGGCGTCGTGTGGTAGTGCTGGCGGAAAAGCTCGAAGCAGCGGGTGGTGCCGAAACCCGAGCGGCGCACGACGGCGCCCGCGTCGGCGAAGGCCGCGGGCCGGGCGCGGACCTCGGCGACCAGCGCCTCCACGGTCTCCAGCAGCGGGTCGGCGCCGCGGGCGAAATCGTCGGGGTGGCATTTCCGGCAGGCGCGGAAGCCGGCGGCGCGGGCCGCCTCGCAGGTGGGAAAGAAGCGGACGTTCTCGGCCTTGGGCTTGCGGGCCCGGCAGGACGGCAGGCAGTAGATGCCCGTCGTCTTCACGCCGGTGAAGAACCGGCCGTTCCAGGTCGGGTCGCTGGCGACCAGGCGGGAATACATGGCGGCGTGGCTCATTCTCATGGTGGAGGCAAGGAACGCATCCTACCAGAGGCGTCCAGCGCTGTCGTCCGCCTTTTTTCGGACCAATTTTTTCTCGCGCTTGCCGTGGCGCGGCCCGGGCGCGTACGGTAGGCGCTTACCCGAAACCAGATGCCCGAAGGTACCCCGAAGATTGTCCGCGCCTGGCTGGATTCGCTTTCCTCCGGGATCGTCGAGTTCGACCGCAATTGGAGCGCCGCTTCGCCCCCCAAGGCCTCCCTCCCCGGGGGCGCGGTGGCCGTGACCGCCTTCGCCAAGGCCCCGTTCCTCGAGGCCGCCCAGAGCTACCGCTACTTCCTCAAGGACCCCGCCACCCTCTGCTTCGCCCTGCCGGTGCGCCAGAGCGGCGGCGTCGACCCGGACCACGAGCGCGTCTATGTCGCCGGCCCCTTCAGCGGGTGGCAGGCCGCGGTCGGCAACGAGGCCTGGCGGATGCAGCTCAGCGAGCTCGATGGCGTGCCCATGCTGGTCTGGACCGGCGCGGCCAAGGACGTGATGAAGGGCGGCAAGATCATGTTCAAGTTCGTGACCGGCGAGAACCGCTGGCTCCTGCCCCGGGACGACGCCCCGAACAGCGTCCGGGACGACACCGGCGCCGTCAACCGGGTGCTCGACCCGCGCAAGACCGGCGCTCACCTCTGGCGGTTCGAGCTGGCGGCGCCCCTGGACCTGGCCGGCACCTGGACGATCACCGCCGGGTCGGACGCACTGTCCGGGACCGTGCCCCTGCCGCCCGGGGACTTCTTCTTCGACCTCGGCACCGACCTGCCGATGGGGGCCTTGGTCGACGGGAGCTCGACCACCTTCCGGCTCTTCGCGCCCCGGGCGGAGTCGGTCACCGTCCACACGAGCCATGACGTCGCCGACCGCCCGGGCGCGGGTGCCTTTCCCCTCCAGCGCCGGCGGGACGTGCATGGTGCCGGCGGCGTTTGGGAGGTCGAGCTCGACCGCAACCTCCACGGCTGGTTCTACTGGTACACGATCGAGGGCACCTACGGCGCGGGCGGCAAGCTGTCCAAGCAGACGGACGTGCTCGACCCCTATGCCCTGGCGACCGTCGACCGGCTCGGGCCGGGGATCGTCCTGGACCCGGCCTGGATCGGCAAGGGCGACGGGGAGTTCAAGACGCCGCACTGGCAGGACCTCGTGATCGCGGAGGCCCACGTGCGGGATCTGGTGGCCAAGGCCCCAATCGACGCCACCGCGGCGGAGCGCCGGGGTTTCACCGGCCTCACCAAGTGGGTCGAGAGCCCCGACTTCTACCTCCACCACCTCGGGGTCAACTGCGTCGAGCTGCAGCCCGTCCAGGAATTCGATAACAAGACCACCGAGGAGTATCACTGGGGCTACATGACGAACGCCTACTTCGCGCCGGAGAGCAGCTATTCGCTGGCGCCGCTCGAGGCGTCGGGGGTCCGCGAGCTGCAGCTGGTCGTCAAGGCGTTCCATGCCCGGGGCATCGCGGTGATCCTGGACGTGGTCTACAACCACGTCGGCGAGCCGGCGTACCTGATGTTCATCGACCGGCTCTACTATTTCGAGGAGGACGCCGGCGGCGACCTCGCCAACTGGAGCGGCTGCGGAAACGACGTCCGCGCCGGGGCGGCGATGGCGAAGCGCCTGATCATCGACAGCTGCATCCACCTGCTCCAGGCCTATGGGGTGGACGGCTTCCGCTTCGACCTGGCCGAGCTCCTCGGCGTCGACGTCCTGAAGGACATCGAGGTGGCCCTCAAGCGGGTGAAACCGGGCGTGATCCTGATCGCCGAACCCTGGAGCTTCCGCGGGCACATCGCCGGCGCGCTCCGCGACACCGGCTGGTCCTCCTGGAACGACGGCTTCCGCAACTTCCTGCGGGACTACGTGCGGGGCGACGCGCCGGCGGAGCGGCTGGAGTATTTCCTCCGCGGCTCGCCCTGGTACTTCGCCAAGTGGCCGGCGCAGACGGTCAACTACACCGAGTCGCACGACGACCGGACCTGGCTTGACTCGATCACCGAGAACCAGGGCTTCGACGGCTCCAACCCGACGGCGAACGACGTGCGGCGCACCCACCTGATGGCCTCCATCCTGTTCATGTCGGTGGGCATCCCGATGATCGCCGAGGGCCAGGACTTCCTGCGGTCCAAGGGCGGCATGGGCAACACCTACCAGCGCGGCGACATCAACGCCCTCGACTACCGCCGGATGTACCGGAACCTTTCGAGCCACGCCTACTTCGCGGACTGGATCGCCTTCCGCCGCGGGAACCGCGGGCGGCTGCTGCGGCACTTCAGCCGGCCCTCGGAGGGTTACTTCCGGTTCTTCAACTCCGGCGGTGCCCCGCTGGCGGTGCTGGTGAACGCCGACCGCTCGAAGGGCGCCGAGATGCTGCTCTACGCCGTCAACCCGACGGGGGAGGACGCCTACCTCGAGGTGGGTGACGTGGCCGGACAGGGAACGTGGCGGCAGCTCGCCGACCAGGACCGCTTCCTCCATGCCGCCAGCCGGTCCGCCACCCACAAGGTGACGGGCAACCTGTCCCTGCCGGCCCGGTTCTGCGGCCTCTGGGTAAGCGGAGGGTGAGTCGGCCGGACGGGTTCAGCCGAGCCGGGTGGGTTCCGCGGCCCGGACCCCAGGATGTGCGCTGGCCGGGTCGGCCACCCGCTGTTCGGGTCATTGAGCGGGTAGGGGAGCGCGGAAAGCGTCCCCACCTTATGATGGTGAGATTTGCGGCCGGTATCTCCTGAAATCGCATCCGCAGTGCCGATTCCGATGGAATGCCGGCGCCGGGCCGTCCCGCGCCGATGCGGTTTCGGACCAAGAGTCGGGATACTCCACCGCCCGGCTGCGCCGCGTCCGCGGTCAATCCGGCCTGCTCAAACGGTGTAGAAGGGTCCCCAGGACCAAGGTAACCGGCCACGCTCAGGCGCTGACCCGCGTCGCCTCGTGGCGCGCCAGCGCCCGGATGTAGGCGGTGAAGGCCTCGTCCTCGCCTTCGAGCAGCCCGGGCAGCGCATCGCGGAAATCAGAGCGCCGCAGCCATTCTCGCATGTAATCCTCCCAGGACTGCCAGAGGCGCCGGCCCTTGGGGTCATCGGCGTCGTCGTAGACCACCAGGTAGGCGTTCTCGAAGAGGGAAACCAGGATGCCGAAGATGGCCAGCCGCCGCTCCCGCTGCTCCTCGCTCCAGTCGGTCTTGGCCGCCTCGCGCCGCAGCAAGTGCAGATCGGGGTTGTCGAGCACCAGCTTGAGGAAGTCGCGGTACTCGTCCGACAGGCGCTGGAACAGCTCCTCCTCCTCATTCTGCCGCTCCCGCCGCTGTTCGTATACGAAGATGGCGATCGCGAACGGGAGCGCGAAGGTCTCCACGACGTAGAAGGTGATCTCGGCGGTGCGGGCGAAGTCCATGGGAGGGGTCGCCGCCACCGCCGCCTACCGGGAGGAGAAGGCGTAGATGGTCGTGCTGCGGAAGGTCGCGCCGGGCTTCAGCAGGGTGGACGGGAAGGCGGGGTGGTTGATCGAGTCCGGGAAGTGCTGGGTTTCCAGGCACGCCGCCCCATGGTAGGGATAGGCCTGGCCGTACTTGCCGACAAAGGCCCCCTTCAGCTTGTTGCTCGAGTAGAACTGGATGCCCGGCTGGTCGGTGCGGACCTCCATGGCGCGGCCGCTGGCCGGGTCGGTCAGCCGGCCGGCCGCCACCAGGCCCTTGCCGCCGCCGTCGATCACGAAATTGTGGTCGTAGCCCGTGGGGTCGTCGGGGACGCGCGCGATGTCGCGCCCGATCGCCTTCGGGATCGTGAAATCCAGCGGGCCGCCGCCCACCGCGGCGAGGACGCCGGTCGGGATCTGGGTCGCGTCCCCCGGCGTATAGCGGCTGGCGTTCAGCTGGAGGACCTGGTCCAGCACCGTGCCGGAGCCCGCGAGGTTGAAATAGCTGTGGTTCGTCAGGTTGACCGGCGTCGCCCGGTCCGTCGTGGCCGTGAACTCGATCCGCACCTCGTCCGCATCGGTGAGGGTGTAGGTGACGCCGACCTTGAGCGTGCCCGGGAACCCCTCCTGGCCGTCCGGGCTGGTGAGTTCGAAGGCCACCGCCGGACCGGCCGCGCCGTCGGCGACCCGCGCGGACCAGACCAGCTTGTCGAACCCCTGGGGGCCGCCGTGGAGGGTATTGGGCGCGTCGTTGATCGGCAGCGCGTAGGTCGTCCCGTCGACCGTGAAGCGGCCCTGGGCGATCCGGTTGGCCACCCGGCCCACAGTGGCGCCGAAGCACGGGCTGTCCTTCAGGTACTGGGGCAGATTGTCAAAGCCGAGGACGACATCCGCCAGCTTTCCCGCCCGGTCCGGGACGTGGAGCTCGGTGATCGCGGCGCCGTAGGTGATCATCTTCATGACCAGCCCGTGGGCGTTGGTCAGGGTGTAGCACTCGACGGGCGTGCCGTCGGGCATGGATCCGAAGGGGGCGGAGGAGGTGCGGGCCATGGCAGGGGACGGGGGTTCCCGCCCATCTTCGCCGTCGCCGGCCGCTGATCGACCAAAAAAACGCCGGCCCTCAGGCGCCCTCGAAGTGCCGCTCGATCTCCTCCAGCGTCTTGCCCTTGGTCTCCGGCAGGAAAAAGGCGGCGGTGATGAAGTACACCACGGTGAAGGCCGCGAAGGCGAAGAAGACGGTGGCGTAGCCGTAGTGGCCAACCACCGGCAGGAACTTGCCCGCGATCGCGGTGGAAACCGCCTGGTTGATGAGCAAGGCGACGCTCATGCCGTTTGAGCGGATGCGCGTCGGCATGAGCTCGGAGAGCGCGAGCCAGACACACACGCCCGGGCCGGCGGCGAAGCAGGCAATGAAAGCGAAGGTGAAGAAGGCCGTCAACTTGCCATGGGCCTCGCTGGGGACGGGCGTGATGATCGCGTTCTCGATCCGGAGCGGCGCCGTCCGCGCCGCGTCCAGGTCCGCGAAGGGATTGGTGAAGAAGGCGATCACCTTGTTGGCCGGGACGCAGCCGTCGCGGGTGATGACAACCGGCGCGCCGGCCAGGTCGTCCGAGCGCGCCACGCTGGTGGCGGCCCGGAAGTCCCCGTAGGAGTAGATGACGATCAGCGTCGACGGACTCCCGGCGATTGCGGCGCCGGGGCCGGCCAGGAGCCGGGCGGCGGCGGCGCCATCAAAGCGAAGCGTCAGGCTCTGGTCGGCCCCGACGGCGGCCTGGACCGCGTCCCGGCACTCGACCCGCTGCCGCTCGGTCGCGCGGAAGGTGAGGCCGACGGCCACCAGTGAAATGATAATGCCGGCGCTGCCGATCGACAGGAGGAATTTCCGCCCCCGGCGGTCCACCAGCATCACCCCGACGATCGTCATGAGGAAATTGACCAGAGTGAGGATCACGTAGCCCCAGTGCGCCTGGACGTCCGAGAGGCCGGCCTGGAGCAGGATGTTGGTGTTGTAGCCGATGATCGAATTGATCCCGGTGGCTTGGTTGCAGGCGAGGATCACGCAGGCGAGGACGAAGGGGATCACGTACTTGCGGCTCAGGAGCGACTCCCGGGCGCTGCTGCCGCCGTGCGCGTCCTTGGCCTTCTCGGCCTCGGCCACCCGGTCCATCTCGCCCATCTCCAGGTTGGCCTCGGCCTCCGGGCAGGAGCGCAGCAGGGCCGTCCGGGCGTCCGTCCGGCGGCCGCGGCGGTGCAGCCAGCGCGGGGACTCGGCGATCACGAGGCTGCCGATAACGAAGAGGACGCCGGGCGGCAGCGAGACCCAGAAGATGCTCCGCCACGCCGCGTCCTTGAAGGCGAAGAGCATGGCGGCGTCGCCCAGCTTCTCCACCGCGGCGACCCGGATGCTGAAGTAAATCCCGATGAAGGCCGCCACGCAGATCCCGAACGTGAGCAGCCACTGGAAAAGCCCCGTGCCCTTGCCGCGGTTGGCGGCGGTCAGGCACTCCGCCAGGTAAAGCGGGACGACGACGCCGATCAGCCCGGCACTGAGACCCTGGAGCAGGCGGCCGAAAACCAGCAGGCCGTAGCTGTGCGAGAGCGCGATGACGGGGATGCTGGCAATGAAGAGCAGCCCGCTCATCGCCATCAGCGGCTTCCGCCCCATCCAGTCGGCGAGGAGCCCGGCGACCAGGGTCGAGACGACGCTGCCGAGCAGGACGGCGGCGACGATGAAGGACGTCTGGTCCGAGTTGAGGCCGGAGGTGGCCTGGAGGTAGGGGAGGGCGCTCGCGATGATCCCGACGTCGATTCCGTAGAGGAGGCCGCCCAGGCCGGCGACGAGCAGCAGGAAGCGGTTGTAGAAGGCCAGGTTCTTCGGGGTCGTCATGGATGCAGGCTAGGGCGCCGGGGGTAGGCCGGTGGGATAGGCGGTGGAAATGACCAGCTGGCGCCAGGCCGTGGCGTCGGAGCCGGCGCGGGCGGATTGCGCGGCCGCCGCGGCGGCGAGGAGGCGGAGCGGCTTGAGGACCGGCAGCTCCGTGGCCGAACCGTTCGGCAGGCCCGCGCGGTCGAGCGTGGTCAGCGCCGCCGCGAGCTGGGCCGGCGTCAGCGGCCGGCGGTGGCCCAGCGAATCGATGGCCTGGGTGCCGATCGCGCTGGCGGCAATCAGGGCGTTGGCGGGTGGGATCGCCTCGCGCACCGCCGGGTAGACGGTCGCCATCGGGTCGATGATCTCGCGCCCGGCCGTCGTCCAGGCGTCCAGCTGGCGGCTGAGGGCGGCCACGGCCTCGCCGTCAATCGCCGCGCCGCCGAACAGCGCCTGTTCCACCCGGCCCGCGAATTCCCGGGACGGCGTGCTGTCGGGCCGCACCGCGTCGGCCAAGGCGACCAGCGGCACCAGCTGGTTGCACCAGATCTGCTCCCGGCCGCGCTGGTAGTGCTTCACCGGCTCAAGGAGCGCAATCAGGCTCCGCAGCGACTCGATCCCGGGGATCTGGAGGTTCTCGCCCACCAGGTGCCGGAGCATGAGATCCTGGTTGAGGTCATGGAGCGAGCCGGCCTCGGTGAGGCGGTCGCTGACGATCGCCAGCCGCCGGTACATCTCCGGCACGTCCCGGACCTCGCGCGGCGACCAGAGCCGCTCGGCGATGGCCGCGGTCCGCGGCCAGATGCGGGAGTCGATCGTCTCCGGCGACACCCACTCCGACCACATCGTCGCCTCGCCGCCGAGGATGTGGGCGCGCTCAGTGGCGGTGAGCGGCGAGTCGGCCGGCAGGGGCTCCGTCTGGTAGTGGTCCGACGCCGGGTAGCAGAGGTCGATGTAGAAGCCGTTCGAGAGGATCCCGTCCAGGCCCGCCTTCGCCGTCAGGCCGAGGGCCTCGGTGCCGCGCCAGGAGTCGATCACGCAGTCCTTCGGGAGCAGGGGATTGAAGATCTCGTCCCAGCCCACGAGGCGCTTGCCGTGGCTGGCCAGGAGCTCGCTGACATGCTGGTTGAACATCGCGTGCAGGCCCGCGTTGCCCGGCAGCCCGCTCTCCTTGATGAAGGCCTGGATCTTGGGGTTGGCGTTCCACTGCACGCCGTTGTTCTCGTCGCCGCCGATGTGCATGAACGGGTCGGGAAAGAGGGCGGCCATCTCGCCCAGGAAGTCGGCGAGGAGCGCATAGGTGGCCTCGTTGGTGGGATCGAGCACCGGGTTGAACACGCCCCATTGCCGCTCGATCCCGTAGGGGCCGGGGAGGCTCGCGAGCTCCGGGTGGGAGACGACCCAGCTGGTGGCGTGGCCGGGGATGTCGAACTCCGGCACGACGCGGATGCCGCGCAGGGCCGCGTAGGCGACCAGGGCGCGGATGTCGGCCTGGGTGAAGAAGTGGCCGTCGGAGCCCAGCCGCTGCAGTTCCGGGTGGGTCAGGCTCTCGATCCGGAACCCTTGGTCCTCTGTCAGGTGCAGGTGGAGGACGTTCAGCTTCACGACCGCCATCGCGTCCAAGTTGCGCCTGATCACCTCGAGGGGCTGCCAGCGCCGGCCGACGTCGATCATGAGCCCGCGCCACGGGAACCGGGGATGGTCGTGGATTTCCACCGCCGGCAGGGTCGGGCCGCCGGCGCCCGTCCGGAGGAGCTGCAGCAGGGTCTCGAGGCCATGGAGCGCGCCCAGGTCGGTGGCCGCGGCCAGCGCGGCCTGCCCCGGTCCGACCGTGAGGGTGTACGACTCGTCCTCGGCGAGGGCGGGGAGATCCGGGCTGAGGTCCTGGCAGGTGATGGCCAGGGTGAGCGGGGCGGCGTCGCTGTCCGGGCCCACCCGGGCGCCCCAGCGCTGGCGGGCGCGGTCGACGGCCGCGGCCAGCCGCGGGTTCGACTTGTCGGTCGTGACGACCAGCCGGCCGACCGCGAAACGCGGCCCGGCCGCCGCCGCCTCCGCCGGCGCCGGCATGACGTCGATCGGCCGCGGCGCCGCCGCCGCGCTCCACCCCGCGATGCTAAAGAGGCAGAACGCTAAGAAATTCTTCGGGGGCATAGCGCTTGAAAGCTTCGATCGCCTCATACTCCGCGAGGCCGAGGGCGTTGTACGTCTCGGCCAGGCGGCGGCTGCGGTCCTCCGAGCGTTGCCAGAATTCCCGGCGGTCGTCACCCAAGAAGAGCGCCATGTCCTTCTGGGTCTCGTGGCAGAAGATGGCGCGGCGGCGGCGGAGGACCTCCTGGGGGCTTAGCGGGACGGCCATGTCGATCTCCGCGGCAGACCATTCCGACCAGGCGCCGCGGTACAGCCAGAGCTCGCTGGCCTTCACCCAGGCCTCGCCGGCGACGCGCTTCAGGCCGTCGCGCAGGGCATGGAGGCAGAGGCGATGGGTGCCGTGCGGGTCGTCGAGGTCGCCGGCGGCAAAAATCTGGTGGGGCTGCACGCGCTCGAGGACCTCGCGCATGACGGCGCGGTCCGCCTCGGCCAGCTGCTTCCGGCGGCCGGGGGCCGCGTGGTAGAAGGGCAGGTCGAGGAAGTGGAGCCGCGCGGGCGCCACGCCGCAGACCCGCGCGGCGGCCAGGGCCTCCTGGCGGCGGACTAGTCCCTTCCAGTGGACGATCTCAGGGGTGGCGGGCAGCGCGCCCTCGGACTCGAGGCTGGCGCAGAGCGCCCGCAGCCGCTCGCCCTCCGCGGCCACCGCCAGGCCCGCGTCGGCCACGAAGCGGAGCGCGCGGGCGAGGGCCTCGTCCGAAACGGCATTGGCGCCGGAGACCTGGTAGGCGACATGGACCTCGTGGCCATGCTCGACCAGCCGGCAGAGCGTGCCGCCCATGCCGATCACGTCATCGTCAGGGTGCGGGGAGAGGACGAGGATCCGCTTCGGATAGACTGCGGCGGAGGCCGACTGCAGGGGGCGGGCCGGCGCGTCGCCGGGCTTGGTACGGGCCGGGTCGCGCCCGCCGGGCCAGCCGGTGATGGTGTGCTGGAGCTGGTAGAACCCGGCCAAATTGCACTCGTAGGCCGAGCCCTGGATCCGCAGGAGGTCCTGCAGGCCGGCCTCGTTGTAGTCGTCGTCCGTCAGCTTGAGGATCGCCTTCTGGCGCTCCTGCGAGAGCCAGATGATCGCCCGCCGGGTCATCTGGCGGTCCCACTCCAGCCCCTGGTCGCTCAGGGCGCCGATGAGCCAGGGCGTGCGATAGCGGGTGAGCGCGCCGGCGGCGGCCGCGTCGGTGACGAAGAGGATCTGATCGTGCTCCTGCAGGAAGGACGCGGTGACCTGCGGGGTCACCGGGCCCTCGACCGCCGCCCGCACGATTTCCGCCTTGTGCTGGCCCCAGGCCATGAGGACCACCCGGCGGGCCTCCATGATCGTCCGGACGCCCATCGTGATCGCGTGCCGGGGAGTGCTCTCCTCGCCGCCGAAGTCGTCGGCCGCGTCGCGGCGGGTGAGCGCGTCCAGGGTCACCATCCGGGTGCGGGAGCGGCGTGCGCTGCCGGGCTCGTTGAAGCCGATGTGGCCGGTGCGCCCGATCCCCAGGATCTGGAAGTCGATGCCGCCGGCGGCCTGGATGCGCTCCTCGTACTCGCGGCAGTGCGCGTCAACTGCGCCCGCGGCGATCGTGCCGTCCGGGACGTGGGTGTTCGCGGTCGGGATGTCGATGTGGTCGAACAGGTGCGCCTGCATGAAATGCCGGTAGCTGCGCGGGTTCGAAGGCTGGATCGGGTAGTACTCGTCCAGGTTGAAGGTGATGACGCTCGCGAAGCTGAGTCCCTCCTCCCGGTGCATGCGGACCAGCTCGGCGTAGAGCCCGAGGGGGGTCGAGCCGGTGGCGAGGCCGAGCACGGTGGTGCGGCCGGCGGCCTGCCGGCTGCGGATCAGGGCGCCGATGTCGCGGGCGACCGCGTGGGACGCATCCGTGCTGCTGGCGAACACGGCCAGGGGCACGTGCTCAAATCTGCTGGGCGCGGCGGCCGAGTGACCGGTCATGATTGAAGGCGGGGCGGGAGGGTTCCGGGCGTTCCAAAGCTGGGGCCAATGATATTCCCGTAACCCCCGTTAAAAAATGGCAGAAATGACTATGTTTTTAACATCGCTGCCACTCCGGCCGCCGTCCCCGAGGGCGGCCGGCGTCGGGGCGGCGCGGCGCCCGAGCCGGCACTTGACCCCCTTTTGGGGATGCCCCGAGACTGGACGAGTGGTGTCCCCCTCCGTTTCCCGGCCGGCGCAGCCCGCTTGGACGGGCGCGGGACCCCTCGCGGTCGCCGCCCTGCTCCTCGGCATTGTCCTCGTGGCCTACTGGCCGGCCCACCGCGGCGGTTTCCTCTGGGACGACGACGCGCACGTGACCCAGCCGGCGCTGCGCTCCCTTTCCGGGCTGGGCCGGATCTGGTTCGAGGCCGGCGCCACCCAGCAGTACTATCCGCTCGCCCATTCCGCCTTCTGGCTCGAGCACCGGATCTGGGGGGACGGGGTGACCGGCTACCACCTGGTGAACCTGGCCGAGCACGCCGCCGCCGCCTGGCTCGTTTGGGCGACCCTCGCCCGGCTCGCCTTTCCCGCCCCGCTGCTGGCCGCCCTCCTCTTCGCCCTACATCCCGTCGCGGTGGAGTCCGTGGCCTGGATCTCCGAGCAGAAAAACACCTTTTCGGCTGTCCTGTATCTGGCGTCCGCCTGGGTCTACCTCCGGTTCGATGAGACCCGGCGGCGCCCGCTCTATTCCGGGGCGCTGGTCCTCTTCGTCGCCGCGCTCCTGACGAAGAGCGTGACGGCGACGCTGCCGGCCGCCCTCCTGGTCATCCTCTGGTGGCAGCGCGGGCGGTTGGAATGGCGGCGCGACGTGCGGCCGCTTGTCCCCTGGATCGCCCTCGGGGCGGCCAGCGGGCTCTTCACCGCCTGGGTCGAGCGCACGTTCATCGGGGCGCAGGGGGCCGACTTCGCCTTCACGCTCCCCGAGCGGCTTTTCCTCTCCGGGCGGGTGCTCCTGTTCTACCTCCATTCGCTGGCCTGGCCGGCTCACCTGGCGTTTGTCTACCCGCGGTGGGATCTGGCTGCCGGGTCCGGCCTGGCGGGCGGGTACATGCTGGCCGTCCTGCTGCTCGTCGCGGTGCTGGTCTTCGCGGTCCGCCGCGCCCGCGGACCGCTCGCGGGATTGCTTTTTTTTGCCGGCACCCTCGTCCCGGCGCTCGGCTTCGTGAATGTTTACCCTTTCCGCTTCTCCTTTGTCGCGGACCATTTCCAGTACCTGGCGAGTCTCGGCATCCTGGTCCCGGCCGCGTGGGGGCTCGCCTGGATCGCGGCCCGGCTCGCGCCGAGCCCCCGCCTCGGGGCGGCCCTAGTCCTGGTGATCCCGGCCTTCCTGGGCGTCCTGACGTGGCGCCAAGCCGGCAAATACCGCGACGCCGAGACGCTTTATCGCGCCACGCTGGCCGAGAACCCGGCGGCATGGCTGATCCATTACAACCTGGCGGTCACGCTCGGAATGGGGCCGGCCCACCGGGACGAGGCCATCGCCGAGTACCGCGCCACCCTGCGCCTTAAGCCGGACCATTGGGAGGCCCACAACAACCTGGCGAGCGCGCTCCTGAGGGAACCCGGCCATGCGGCCGAAGCCATCGCCGAATACCGGGAGGCGATCCGCTACAACCCGCGCTACCCCGAGGCGGAAAACAACCTCGGCATCGCCCTGGAGGACCAGCCGGGGGGGACGGCCGAGGCCGAGACCCACCTGCGGACGGCGATTCGCCTGCGACCGGACTACGCCGCCGCCCACGCCAACCTGGGCAATCTCCTTCGGCGCCAACCCGGGGGACTCGCCGAGGCCGCCGGCGAATACCGGCAGGCGGTCGCCCTCGCGCCCACGGTCGCGGACTACCACTACGACCTTGCGAACGCGCTATCGCTCCTGCCCTCGGGCCGGCCCGAAGCGATTGGCGAGTATCGTGCCGCCCTCGCGCTCAACCCCGGCTATGCCGAGGCGCACAGCAATCTGGGGGTGGCCCTGAGCCACACCCCCGGGCAGATGGATGCGGCGCTTGCCGAGTACCGGGCCGCGCTGGCCCTTGATCCCGGAAGCGCCGAGGTCCACGCCAACCTGGCCAACGCCCTGGCCCGCCAGTCCGGGGGCCGGGCCGAGGCCATCGAGGAATATGCTGCGGCCCTGCGGATTGATGGTTCCAACCCCGCCACCCACTACGGCTACGGCCTGCTCCTGGCCCAGGACCGCGGGCGTCTCGCCGAGGCGATCGTCCAGTTCCGGGCGGCGGCGGCGCAGCCGCCCGAGCTGCCCGAGGCCCACTATGCCCTCGGCATCGCGCTGGCGCTGACCGGCGACCGCCCGGGCGCCGAGGCCGAGCTCGAACGGACCCTGGCACTCCGGCCGGACTTCGCGCCCGCGCGCTCGGCCCTGCGGCGCCTCCGGGAAGGGGGGCCCTAGGACGATGACAGGCCGGACCTCCGTCCCCCGCCGCGGGTGGCTCCCGCGCGTCGCGCTCGCCCTCCTCGTCCCCCTCCTGCTTTTCGGGGCCCTCGAGGCCGGGCTGCGCCTGGCCGGCTACGGAACCCCGGCCAATTTCCTAATTCCCGACCAGCGACCGGGCTACCTCCGCAGCAATCCGGACTTCGCCCGACTGTTCCTGCCCGGGAATTTCGACCTGCGGCCGCTCAATTTCCGGATGGCCGCCCGCAAGGCCCCGGGGACCGTGCGGATCGTCATCCTCGGGGAATCCGCCGCCCAGGGAGTGCCGGTGCCCAGCTTCGGCTTCGCGCCGCAGATCCGCGCCCAGCTGCGCGCCCACTATCCCGGCCGCGAATTCGAGGTCATCAACACCGGGATCGTGGCGATCAATTCCCACGTCGTCTACCAGGTGGCCCGCGAATTCGCGGGCTACGAGCCCGACCTCTTCGTGGTCTACATGGGCAACAACGAGGTCGTCGGGCCCTATGGGCCCGGCTGTGCCTACCTCTCCCAGATGCCGCCCCTCTGGGTGATCCGCGCGAGCGTGCTCGTGCGCTCGACCCGAACGGGCCAGCTGATCGGGGCGCTGCTGGCCCGGCTCTTCGCCCAGGGGGGAAGCCGGCCGGCCGAGTGGGGCGGGATGTCGATGTTCGTGGACCAGGCCGTGGCCGGCGACGATCCCCGGCTCGACCAGGTCTACGCCAATTTCGCGTCCAACCTGCGGGGCATCGTGGCCGCGGCGGGCGGGGCCGGCGCCAAGGCCATCCTCTGCACGCCGGTCGCCAACCTGAAGGACTGCGCCCCCTTTCTCTCCCGCCACCGGGCCGGTCTCGCCGGCGCCGAACTCGCCGCCTGGCAGTCCGGTTTCGACGCCGGCAGGCTCAGCTGGCTCCTCGGCGAGGACGAGAATGCCCGCGTGAAACTGGAGGGCGCGCTTGCGCGCGATCCCCAATACGCCGAAACGGAATTCATGCTGGGCCGGCTGGACCTGGAGGCAGGCGACGTCGCCGCGGCCCGGTCCCATCTCGTTGCGGCCTTGCATTGGGACGCGCTGCGCTTCCGGCCGGATGCCCGCATTGGCGAGATCGTCCGCACCGTGGCGCGGGAACACCCGGGGACCGCGGTGCTGTTGGACACCGCACGGGAGCTCGGCTCCGACCCGGCTTCGCCGGGACCGCCGAGCGGGCGGGAACTCCTTTTTGAGCACGTGCACTTCGACTGGGAGGGCAGCTACCGGCTGGGCCGCCTGGCGGCGGAGGCCTGCGCCGCCGCGCTGGGCGAATCCCCGAAGCCCGCGGCGGGCTGGCTCGGGGCCTCGGAAAGCGCCGCCGCGGTCGCCTATACCCTGCATGAGCGCCTGCCGATGCTGCTGCGGATCGACGTGCTCGAGCGCAAGCCGCCCTTCACGAACCAGCTGACCCACCCTGGGGACGAGGCCGCCATGGCCCGGGACATCGCAAGGGCCGAGCGCCTCGGGCGGACGCCGGAGACGCTGCGCGAGGCCGCGGCCACCGCCGCGGACGCCCTCGCGGGGGATCCCGACAACCCGGCCCTCGACGGGATCCTGGAGGGCATCCGCCTGGACGAGGGAAAACTGGAGGAGGCGCTGGCGCTGGCGCGCCTGGCCCAGGCCCGGTTGCCGCGGGACTTCGCGCTGGCCGCCGACGAGGCCTCGATCCAGATGCGGCTCGGGAGGTTTCCCGAGGCCGAGGCGACCCTGAAGGCGGGCGCGCGCAGCGGCGCCGACCTGGACCTGCTGGCGCCCGTCTGGGCGGATTTCTGGACCCGGACCAAGCGCTTTGGCGAGGGACGCCAGTTCCTGGATGCGGTCATCTCCCGTCGGCCGCACGACCTGCGCCTGCGCATCATCCGGGCCGGGCTGCGGCGCGCCGCCGGTGACGCGTCGGGTGCCGAGGAGGAATTCCGGGCGATCCTCGCGGCGGACCCCGCCAGCGAGGACGCGCTTGAGGGCCTGATCGCCCTGTTGGCTGAAACCGGGCGGCCGGCGCAGGTCGGCCCCCTGAGCCTGGCCGCCGCGCCCGGGCAGCCCCGCAACCAGGCGAACAGCCTCCGTGCGGCGCAGGAGTGCGATGCCCATGGCGACGCCGACGGCGCGCTCCGCAACCTCCAGGCGGCTGAGAGCAGCGGACCGGTGACGTCCACCTTCGAGCTCACGCTGGCGCTCAAGTATTATCAGGAGCGCCGTTTCCCCGACCTCCTCCTGCACCTCGCGCAGGCGCGACGGCTGTCGCTGGCCGAGGGCAACCCCCCGGTCACGGCCTCGATCGACGGTCTCGTCCGGCGCATGCGGGCCGAGGCGGCGGCGGCCCGCTGAGCGGCGGGCTCAGAAGAGGGAGTAGATGAAAGGGGCGACGCCGGTGCCCCCCAGCACGGCCAAGGCCCCGACCAGAACGAGGATGACGATGATCGGCGTCAGCCACCACTTCTTGTTCTGAAGCACGAAGAGGAGGAACTCCGCGGCCGGCCCGCGCTGCTTCTCGGCGGCCTGGGCATCGAAGGCCTGCTTGTCGGGATCGGGCATGGTCAGTCTTGTTTGAAGTAGGAGTCGATCGGCCGCGCCGGTCCCCGCGGCGCCCAGTAGGTCGTCCGCGCGGGTTCAAACCGGCGGCCGAGGGGATCATGGCCGAACCACCGCATGATCCATCCAATCGGGGTTAGGGCAACGAAGTAAACGAGCGCCAGGACCAGGTAGGCAACGACCAGGCCGACGGGATAGGTGGCGTAGCTCAGCCCCAGGAAGGCCGCGCGCAGCACGGGCCGGTAGCAGGCGCCCGCCAGGGGAATCCCGGCGGCCAGCCCGGCGGCGGCCGCGGCGGCCGGCGCCCGCCCGTGCCGCCAGAGGGAAAGGGCGATCGCGCCGAAGCAGAGCAGCCACGCGACCGCGAAGACCAGCAGCTGGCGCCCGGTGGGATTCTTGGTGATGCGGACGAGGGGCATGGCTCAGTCGCGCCCGTAGGCGGCGAGGTAGGCCGCGCGGTCGGGCCGCGCCGCGTCCGGCTGCTCCTCCTTCAGAAACAGGTGGTCGTCGATCACGAGCGCGTCGAGGTCGGTGCCCATGAAGCACCGGTAGGCCTCTTGCGGGGTGCAGACGATCGGCTCGCCCCGGACGTTGAAGCTCGTGTTGATCATGACCGGGCAGCCCGTCAGCCGGTCGAAGGCCTCGAGCAGGTCGCAGAGCCGGGGATTGCGCTCGCGGTCGACGGTCTGGATCCGGGCGGACCCGTCGACGTGGGTGACCGCCGGCACGACCGAGCGCACGGCGTTGATGCGCGCGAGCCCGGCGGCCTCGTGGGCCGGGGCCGGCACCCGCTTGTCCGCCCGCACCGGGGCGACCAGCAGCATGTAGGGGCTCTCCTCCCCGGGCTTCAGGTCAAAGTACTCCGGCGCCCGGTCGCGCAGCACGATGGGGGCGAAGGGCCGGAAGGACTCCCGGAACTTGATCTTTAGGTTCATGACCCGCTGCATCTGCGGGCTGCGGGCGTCTCCCAAAATGCTCCGCGCCCCCAGGGCACGCGGCCCGAATTCCATCCGCCCCTGCATCCAGCCGATCACCTTGCCGTCGGCGATCAGGCGCGCCGCCGCCGCTGCGAGTCCCTGCCCCCCGGGGTAGGCATGGGAGACGGCGCCCCCGCCGGACCGGACGGTGTCCGGGGAAAATCCCGCCACCGACGGCCCGAGGAGCGAGCCGGCCTGGGCGTCGGGCTGGGCGGGCGTGCGGGCATTGCCGAGGAGCTGGTGCCAGACGAAGAGCGCGGCGCCCAGGGCCCCGCCGGCGTCGCCGGCGGCCGGCTGGATCCAGAGGCGCTCGAACGGGGATTCGCGCAGGAGCCGGCCGTTGCCGACGCAGTTGAGGGCGACGCCCCCGGCGAGGCAGAGGTTCCGCGACCCGGTCAGCCGGTGGGCGTGGGCGGCCATCCGGAGCATGATGGTCTCGGTGACCGCCTGGATCGAGGCGGCGAGGTCGCATTCCCGGTCGGTGAGCGGCGACTCGGGGCGGCGCGGAGGCCCGCCCAAGAGCCGGTCAAAGCGGCGCGAGGTCATCGTGAGCCCGGCGCAGTAGTTGAAGTAGGAGAGGTCGAGCCGGAAGGATCCGTCAGCGCGGAGGTCGAGCAGCTTCTCCCGGATGAGCTCCTCGTACCGGGGCGTCCCGAAGGGGGCGAGGCCCATCAGCTTGTACTCGCCGCTGTTCACCCGGAAGCCGCAGAAGTAGGTGAAGGCCGAGTAGAGGAGCCCGAGGGAGTGGGGGAAGCGCATCTCCTGCTCGAGGGTGATGCGGTGGCCGGAGCCGCGGCCGATGGTGGAGGTGGCCCATTCCCCGACTCCGTCCATGGTCAGGATGGCCGCTTCCTCGAAGGGCGAAGGATAGAAGGCGCTGGCGGCATGGGACTCGTGGTGCTCGAGGTAGACGAAGCGCCCACGGTACTCGCCGCCGAGGCCGCGGCCGATCTCGCTGGAAAGCCGCAGCTTCTCGTGGATCCACTGCGGCATGGCCAGGCAGAAGGAGCGGAACCCGCGCGGCGCCACCGCCAGGTGGGTCTCCAGGATCCGCTCGAATTTGAGGAACGGCTTCTCGTAGAAGACGACGTGGTCCAGGTCCCGGGGCTTGAGGCCCGCGGCGGCGAGGCAGAAGTCGACCGCCCGGCGCGGGAAGCGGTGGTCGTGCTTCACCCGGGTGAAGCGCTCCTCCTGGGCCGCGGCCACGACCCGCCCGTCCAGCACGAGCGCGGCGGCGGAGTCGTGGTAATAGGCGGAAAGGCCGAGGATCGCCTTCATTTGCGGACATTGCCGGCCCCCGAATGCCCGCGCGACACTCTTTCGCGCCGGGGCAAGAAAAAGGCCCGGATGCCGAGGCATCCGGGCCCTGGAGAGCTAAGACCTGGCGAGGCTTAGAAGTTCCAGTGGATCGCGGCCGAGTAGTCCCGGCCGTCCTTGTACTCGTCCGCCAGGACCGAGCCGGCCCCGACGGTCTTGAAGTACTGGTGGTACGTCTCATCCAGCAGGTTCACGCCGGAGATGATCAGCGACACGTTCTTCGTGATGTTGACCGTCAGGTTGGCGTTGATCCGGGTGTACGGGGCGGTCCAGATCTGGCTGGAGCCGTTGAACGACTCGGACTCGTAATCGTCGCGCCAGGCGTAGGTCAGGCGGACGGAACCCCACTTATTCTCGTAGAACGGGCTGATGTTCAGCTGGTTCTTCGAGGAGAAGGGCAGCGGCCCGAGCGAGCTCGAGGTGTGCATGATCGTGTAGTTGGCCTGAAGGCCGAGTCCCGCGTAGTACGTCTGCTGGTAGGAGAACGTCGCGCCCTCGGAGGTCGCCGCGCCGCCGTTGGTGGGGCGGGTGATCTCGTAGGTCTCGGTCGGCGCGCCCATGAGGGTATAGTCGGCCCACTGCTCCGGGTTGGCGGCGTTCAGGATGTAGTTCGAGATGTCCTTGTAGAACAGGCCCACCGCGAAGTACGAGTTCTTGGCGAAGTACCACTCGTAGGAGAAATCGAGGTTGGTCGACTCGTCCGGCTTCAGCGAGGCGTTGCCGCCCACGCCGGAGAGCGTCGAGTCGTAGAGCTCGACCCAGTTGGCTTCTGCCGAGGTGTTCGGCCGGGCGATCACCTCGGAGACGCCGAAGCGCAGGACCATGTCCTTGCTGAGGTCGTAGTTCAGGTTCACCGCCGGCAGGATGTTGTCGTAGGTGTTTTCCTGGGACATCAGGGTCGGGGTCGGCGTGCTCAGGTTGTAGCTTGCGCTGGTGGTCGTGGTCTCAACCAGGCGGGCGCCGAAGTTGCCCGACAGCGGGCCGTCGCTGAAGCTGCTCTCCGCGTAGGCCGCAGTGATGCGCTCGTCGATCGTGAACGTGGGCGTGGACGTGAAGACCGCGCCGTCCTGCGGCGGCTTGTTGTCGAAGTACTGCAGCAGGGTCTCGCCGGCGGTGGCGCTGGGGAGGTTCCCGATGAAGTTGGCGACCGAGCCATAGGAGTTCAGGACCTCGTGCTGGGACATCGAGGGAGTGATATCCGGCAGCCCCGAGAGGTAGTTCGACGGGGCCGCGGTGACGCCGAGGGCGGACAGCGGGGTCACGACCTCGTCGGCCCCGGGGACGCTGACCACCGAGCCGGTCTCCCCAGCCTTGTGGTCGCTGAAGCGCAGGCCGGCCTGCAGGTTCTTCAGGGCGCCCTTGAGCGGCACCGTGAGGTCCAGCTGTGCCCACTTCTCGTCGTCCACCTCGGGATTGCTCGCAATGTTGCCGTAGTCGAAGCTGGGCTCGCCGGAGGAGCCGAAGTCGGCGCCGTTGTTCAGGTTGCTCGCGCTCGGGTCCACGCCAGGCACGCTGGTGATGTCGTAGGAAGCGAAGTTCTTGCCTTCGTTGATGTTGGCGTTGGCGAAGACGAAGAACTCGCCAAAGTACTGGTGCTGGGTGCCGCCGGTCGCCCGGGTGCCTCCGACATTGGCCTCGAGGGTGAAGTCGTCGGCCTTGTAGTCCGCCTTCAGGTTGTACTGCTGGGTGACGATTTGGGCGGCCCGGTTGAACGCGTCGATGACGAGCGGGGCCGAGTTGATGGTGTATTTGTTCAGTACCCCGTCCGTGACCGTCGCGTTGGTGATGTTCGGGAGGCCGGACCAGTTGTCGCCCGGGTAGATGTAGTACGAGTAGTTAACGTTATCCATCGTCTGCTTCACGTACAGGCCGGTGAGCTCGAAGCTCAGGCGGTCCGTCGGCTTGAACTCGATCGCCGCGTTGCCGCCTTGGTGCTTGCGCAGCTGGAGGAACTCCGCGGTGTTGACGGTTTCGCCAGTGACCCACGGGCCCGCGGGCTGGCCGGTGACCGGGCCGCCGACGCCGAGGTTCGCGTTGGTCTGGAGGGACAGGGTCTCCACGCCGTCACGGCGCAGGTAGTCGCGGTTGTCCTCGCCGCCGATCATGATGCCGAAGGTCTTGGCATCGTTATGCCAGCTGAACATCGCGGAGGCGCTGAATTCGTCCTTGTCGGAGCGGTCGTTGCGGTCGCCCGTGATGGTGCCGGTGGCCACGAACTGGTCCATGTCGAGGGGATTGCGGGTGTCGACCACGATGGTGGCGCCGAGCGAGCCCTCGAGGAGCTTCGGCTCCCAGGTCTTGAACACCTCGGCCTGGCTGACCAGGTCCGGGCTGATCAGGAGGTAGTTGAACTGGCGGCTCTGGTTGTCGAGCACGTACCAGTCGGCGGTCGAGACCGGCTCGCCGTTCAGGAGCACACGGTTCAGGTTCGGGTCCGTGCCTTCGATGCTGACGCGCTCGCCCTCACCGAAAAGATAGTCGACCGAGACGCCGGGCAGGTGGGAAAGGGACTCGGCGAGGTTCGTGTCGGGAAACTTGCCGACGTCCTCGGCGGAGATGACCTCCACGTTGTCCTCGGAGGAGCGCTTGGCGAGCAGGGAGGCTTCCAAGCTGCTGGCGTAGCCGTTGACGACGAACGCCCCGAGCTGGACCGTGTCGTCGGCGGCGGGCGCTGCGCCCGGGGCCGTCGTGGTGCTCGTGGTGGTGGTTGTCGTGGTGGTCGCCGGCGTGGTCGCCTGTTGGGCGAGCGCGGAGCCGGCCATTCCGAAGGCGAGGATCGAACACGCTGCGGATCGGCGCAGCGCCGTGATGAGACCGGAAGGACCGCGGTTGGTCATCTGGTCGCGAGGGTCAGGTGTACTCATGGTGGTGGATGGTTCTAACAATTGGGACACAATACGGAGAGGCGCAGGCAGTCCGGGGACGGCCTGAAAAATAGGGTCAGGGCTAAAGCGCTGGCGGCCTCGCAGGGTTTGGTGGGGCCGGGCCGGCGCCGATTATCGCGGACGGATTAGAGTCAGGCGGTGGTTCCGCTGTTGCAGCGGCAGGTTCCCCCGGCGGCGGCACGGCTCGGGCGAGCCCATACCGGGGCTGCGTCCGTTACCTGTACGCGCGCTGATAAAATCTTTTTCAATTGGGAGGAGCCAAGCATTGCCGGGGTGAACGAATGTGGCGGTTTGTTTTTAGCGCGCCCATGATAACGCTGGCGTCGCCGTTAAAAAATGGCATAAATGACGATGTTTTTAACAAAAATGTCAGAATCGGCCAATGCCCGGATCCTGTCCCTCGAGAAACTCGCGGTGCTCCTGCCCTCGCCGCTGCGGCCGCTGCACGGGAAGCGCGCGGCGCCGCTCGCGCTGCCCGACAACATTGTCTGCTTCTGCCGCCGCTCCGCCACTGACCTCAACCGGCCGCAGCGCGGGCGGGCGCTCCACCACCGCTTCGTCCTGATCCTCGCCCTCGAGACCGAAGTGACGGTGGCGGTCGACGACCGCGCCATCCGCCTGAACCAGAACGAGGGCCTCCTCGTGCTGCCCTTCCAGTTTCACGACTACATCGAACCCGCGCAGGAGGACCTGCGCTGGCTGTTCATCACCTTCGACATGATCGATGCCGCGCCGGTGCAGGCGCTGCGTTTCCGGCCGTTCGTGCTGACGCCGGTGGTCCGCCAGACCTGCGCCGAGCTGGTCGAGGCCTACCTGACCCGCGGCGAGGGGGACCTGACCAGCCTGCTGCTTTCCGTCCTCCTGCAGCGGATCCGCCAGGCCGAGCCGATCCTGCGGCGGCAGAGCAAGCCAGCGGTGGCGCCCGGCCTCATCATGCAGGTGAACCAGCTGGCGCAGAACAACGACGACCCGCTGAGCGTGAAGCAGATCGCGCGTTCGCTCGGCATCAGCTCCAGCCACTTGCGCGCCCGCTTCCGGGCCTCGTGCGGCGTCAGCCTGGGTCGCCATCTGCGGCGCCTGCGCCTAGAGAAGGCCTGTGGGCTGCTCCGCCTAAGCCAGCGCCGGGTGACGGAGATCGCCGAGCTCTGCAGCTTCACCTCGATCTACAGCTTCAGCCGGGCGTTCCACACGGCCTACGGGGTGTCGCCGATGGCCTACCGCCATGGCGACCGCGCGCGCCGCTCGGCCCCCTAGGCCCAGGCCTTGAGCCGGGCGGCGACGTCGGCGCCGAAGCGCCCGACCAGGCCGGCGGTGAACTCGGCCAGCGCGGGGCCACCGTCGCGGGTGACGGGCGTCAGGTCCACCGCCCAGGTGATGCCGGCCGCGTTGTCGGTGGCATGGGAGGTGTGAAAGGTGGCGTTGGCGGCGCGGCGGCCGATGGCGGCGATATCGTAGCGCTTGCCCCCGCTCACCTGGGAGTCGAAGACCGCCAGGAGCTGGCGCGCCAGCTCGGGATCGCGGCCGGAGTCGAGGGCGACTTTCTCCGTGTCCGGCAGCCAGTCGAGGTCGCGCCAGACCTCGCAGCCCAAGACCCGCGCCGGGCGCCGGTCGGCCGGGAGCGCCCGGAGGGCTTCGAGGCAGCGGTAGAGGACCGCAATGTGGGTGTCGTGCTTGTCGGCCGGATTGTGCAGGTAGAGCACTTCCGGTCGGCACCCGGAAAGGAGGGTGGTCAGGTCCCCGACCACGCCGGCGTGGCCCGGCTGCTTGACCGCGGCGCTCGGGTGATTCAGCTGCAATTGGATGGCGTAGCGGCCGAGCCGGGCGGCCGCCCGCTGCTCCTCGCGCCGCACGGCCAGCATCTGCTCATTGTTGAAGTTGGCGAAGGCGCCGGTGCGGGGCGAGCCCGCGCCGTTCGTGACCACCACGCCGCCAAAGGCGCGGCCCGGCTGGTCGAGGCAGTCACTGATCCCGGCCTGCGCCATGATCTCGATGTCGTCCTGGTGGGCGCCGATGCAGAGGTGGGTGATGGTGCGCAGGGCGGCCTCGGGGCTGCGCGCACCATCGGGGACGTAGACATCGGCGCCGGGGTCGGAGAAGTTCACGGGGGCGCTAGCTTGGACCGGCGCCGGAGGCGCGCGAGCCCGCAGTGGAGGGGATGAGCGGCAGGCTCGCCGCCGCGATGGCCTGGCCGTGGCGCTTGTCCTTCTCGTCCGGCATGATGACGCGGACGCGTCCGGCGACCGCCGGGAACTCGGCCTCGAGCACCCGGCGCGCCTGCGCGATGATCCGCTCGCCGCCCGGCCCGCTGGTGACGCGGCCCATCACCAGCACGTGACGGAGGTGGTAGAAATCGGCGTAGTGGCCGATGGAGTACCCGAGGTAGGAGCCGACGGAATCGTAGACCTGGACGGCGCGGCCGTCGCCGGTCGCCATCGCCTGCTGCACCGCGACCAGGCGCTCGGCCGCCGGCATGTCCACCGGGAAGGCGAACCCGGCCTTGTCCGCGAGGCGCGAGACGGCCTGCTGGGAGAAGTACTGTACGCCGCACCCCGCGTCCCCGGACCACTCGTCGGTCGGCGCGTCGCGCCGGAAGTCGACCGGCGCAAACGCGAGCTCGTTCAGCCACGGCGTGATGTCGCCGCCCGGCCGCACGTAGCCGCCCGCCTGGCTGGTGCCCATCGAGATGCCGAGTACGGCGTTGTCGCCCAGGGAGATGGAGCCGGCGAGGGCCGCGACCTCGCCGTCGTTGGCGACCTCGAACGGGACACCGCCCCACCGGGTCTGGAGGTTGAGGAAGAGCCGGCGGATGTCGGATTCGAAGACGTCGGGAGGAATGCCGCGGAAGAGCGAGGCCACCCGCACCTCGTTGTTGACGTAGATGCCGGCGGCGCTGCCGCCGATGGCATCGACCCGGGGCAGGTGGGCGGCGGCCTTTTTCAGGGAGTCGTGGATGCCCTCGATGTGGTAGCGGGGGTCCTTCTGGAAGTAGGGGTCCCAGGGCGTCTCCTCAGAGAAGACGACCTTCCCGTCGATCACCGCGGCCGCCTTGCGGTCGCTGCCGCCGAGATCGAAGCCGATCCGGCAGCCGTCGAGGTGGCGCCCCATTGGCTGGCTGGTCGTGCGCTCGTCGGCCAGGTCCGCAGCGTCGACCGCATCGAGCGTGAACGGCTGGCCGTAGACCTTCTCGCCCATGAACTCGAAGTCGAACGCGCGGTCGCCGCGCGGGCTGTAGATGAAGGCGAGATGGGCGGCCACCTCGGGCGCCCCGGCCATCGACACCTTGAAGCCGCCCTTCTGCCAGAGGAGAAACTTGAGCAGCCGCTCGGTGTAGCGGAGGGTGAGCTCGGCCTGCGGGTGGTGCGGCCCGAGGATGCGGCTCTGGTGGCGCGAGGCGCCGCCATCTGGCCGCTCCAGCACCATGATCAGGGTCCGGGCGGTCGGATCCTGCCCCACCAGCTCGCGGTAAGCGCGGTTCCAGAGCGCCGCGGGCAGGAAGTACGGGTCCAGCGGAGGCGGGACGAGGGGGACGATCTTTTGCATGAGCTGGAGTCGAGGGCGCGAGAGGGTGAGGGAACTGGATGCGCCCAAGGCCTCAACCGGATCATCCTACCTTCAAAAATGTGGATAAAAAATGGCACAATCGACGATGTTTTTAACGAAAATGACAGTTTGGACGGCGCGCCCGCCCCGGCGCCGCCCGGGCGCACTACGCGACGCGGGTGAGCCGCACCACGTTGCTGAAGGTCCGCTCGGTGACGCGCTCGATGGTCCAGCCGGCCCGCGCCGCCAGCGCCCCGAAGGCGGCGAGGCTGCGGGGGCGCACTGGCACGCGGGCCCAGCGGTGGTGCGGCCGGCCGCCCTCGTCGGGGCGCGTCACGCTCCCGACCACGAACGCGTCGCCGGGCGTCACGCCGCGGACCGCCGCCAGATTGGCGACGATGTCCTCGTCGGCGCCGTACTCGAAGAGGCCGCCCTCGGACGAGGCGGCCACGACCCCCTGCAGGTGGTCGGCCGCATAGGCGCGGAGCAGCGCCGGCTCGGCCCAGTTGTAGCGGACGTAGGCAAAGGTGATCTCGAGGCCGTGCAGGCGGTGGCCGGCGGATCCCAGGGCCTGCAGGGCCCGTTCCCCAAACCGCGGGGCCTCGGCCTCGAGATCGAGGACGTGCAGGTGGATGCCGCGACCCGCGAGCAATTCCGGGTGATCCCGGCGCAGGAGGATGAGGGCGTTCAGGCTGTCGGCCGCCGGACCCCCGGCGATGTTGAGCAGGTGCAGCGGATCGGCCGGCCGGGCCGCCAGCGGTCCGGCCAGCCCCTCGGCCAGGAGCTGCGCCGTGGCCTGGAGCCGGAACCGGAGGTCGAGCGCGGGATAGGAGCCCGCGATCCGGCGGTCAGCCTCGCTGGCCCAGGCGGCGCCGAGGTTGGCCGGGCCGAGCTTCAGGAGGTAGGTGTTCAGACCGCTCAGGAACGAGCCGGAAGCCTGCATGAGCCCGCGCATCAGCACGGACCGGCGCCGCACGGACCGCAGCAGGAACCGGCGCAGGAAGAAGGGCATCCAGCGGCGGCGGCGCTCCACGTCCTGGAGTCGGCGCCACTGCGCCTGCTGCGCCTCCGGCGTGGTCGTGAGCGCGAAGGCGGCGTGCGTGACGTCGATGACCGGCAATTCGACGCGGTCCGCGGTGAGCGCATAGGCGACGCCGGGTTTCCGGTCCGTTTCAGGGATGGTGCTCGCCATCGCCGCAATCGTCGCGCCCGGCCCCACCGCCCGCGAGGATAATTGGCGGTTGGCGAAACTCGCTCCCGCGCACCCCCCGCCGCGGGCGCCCAGGGGCAAGCCGGCCAACGGCAAGGATTCACCGGATCGGCCACCGAGAGCGGCCGTGACGGCAAAGGATTGCTCTTCCCATGATCGATTTCAGAACCGACGTCCGAACCCATGCGCGCGCGAGCGGGTATTGTCGTTCTGGGTTTGATCGGCTCCGGTCTGGGCGCGGTGGCCGGAATCGAGTTTAACGGCTTCGCTTCGGACTCCGGCAACCTGCAATTGGCGTTCCACGACACTGTGACGGGCCAGACGGAGTGGGTGCGAATGGGCGATCACTTTGAGGACTACACCCTCATGTCCTACGACGCGAAAGAGCAGGTCGCAGTGCTGAACCGGAATGGCGCCACGATGCGGGTGCGCTTTGACGCCGCACCGGCACATGCTGGCGCCGCCGCCCGGGCCTCGCTGCCCCTCGCCAAGGCGAGAGCGATTTTCAATAACCTGAGAAAGCTTTCGGCGGCCGCGGACCAGTACTACCTCCTAAACGGGACGACCACGACCGCTTATGCGAATCTTGTGGGCCCAAACGTGTTCATCGGTTCCCTGCCCTCGGGCGAGGACTACAGCACCATTGTTTTCAACCAGAAGAACCTGGTATATTTGGTAACGACCGCCGGAGGGGTCACGGTGGCCCTCGATCTCAGCCATGGCGGGACCGCGGATGAATCCACTTTCTACCCCCCCAAACCTGGGGACACCCTCGCCACGATTGCCCGGCGGGTTGGCAAGTCGCCTCAGGACCTCGCGGGACTGAACGAAATCCCCTATCCCCCCTTGGGGCCAATCGGAGATGTTCTGCGAGTGCGTTAGGGAGACCGTCCGTCCTTGCGAGGCGCGACGGCAAGCCCGGTGCTGCCTTGGCGGGGCCGCGGGCCTAATTTAAACGCAGCCAACGGGTTGGCACACGCGAGACGGTGAATCCTTTCCCGCCGGCGGCCGCCGATTTCGCTCAATTGCCCCGCCCCCGGAGCCGATAAGAAAGGGTGATGCCCGCGCGCCCCCGTTCGAACACCACTTCGCTTGTAAAGGCGCGGCTGGAGGCCGGCTTGAAGCTGCACCATGCCGGGGCTTTCCCGGCGGCCTGCGCCGCCTATGCCGAGGCCCTGGACCTGCAGCCGGAAAATCCCGAGGCCCTGCGCCTGCACGGGGTCGGGCTGACCGCGCTCGGCAAGATCGACGAGGCGCTCTCGGCGTTTGCCAAGGCCGTGAAGGTGCACCCGGAATTCCCCGAGGCCCACTACAGCCTCGGCAACACGCTCCAGGCGCAGAAGCGCCTGCCCGAGGCCGTGGCGAGCTACGAGCGGGCGCTCGCGCTGCGGCCGAATTTCGTCGAGGCGCTCTGCAACCTCGGCAACGCCCTCATGGCGACGGACCAGCTGGAGCCGGCGGAGCGCGCCTATCAGAAGGCGCTGCGCCTGCGGCCGGGGTATGCCGCGGTCCTCAACAACCTGAGCGTCGTCTTCCGTCGCCTCGACCGCCTGGACGAGGCCATCGACGCGGCGGCCCGCGCGGTGGCGGCGGCCCCGCGCCACACCGACGCGCACAACAACCTGGGCGTGGCCTGCAAGCTGGCGGGACGCCGGGAGGACGCGGTCGCGGCCTACCGCCGGGCGCTGGCCCTCGAGCCCAAGCTCGCCTACGTGCACCACAACCTCGGCCTCGCGCTGGACGACCTCGGCCGCCATGAGGAGGCGGTGGCGGCCTTCCGCGCGGCCCTGGCGGCGAACCGCTTCTATCCCGAGGCCGAGCTCGGGCTCGGCTTCGCGCTCCAGAACCTCGGCCGCTGGTCCGAGGCCCGCGCGGCCTACGAGCGCTGCCTGGCGCGCAACCCGCGCGAACTGAAGGCGCGGACGAACCTCGGCACCACCTTCCAGAAGGAGCTGCGCTACGAGGAGGCGATCGCCCAGTACCGCCAGGTCCTGGCCGCCGACCCGCTCCAGCGCGAGGCGCAGAACAACCTCGGCACGGCCCTCCAGTCGGCGCGGCGGTGGCCGGAGGCGACCGAGGTGCTGCGCAACCTGGTGGCGCGCGAGCCGGACTACGCGGACGCTTGGAGCAACCTGGGCGTCGTCCTCGGCCTCCAGCACGAGCTGGCCGAGTCCGAGCAGTCCTTCCGGCGGGCGCTGGAGCTCAGGCCCGGCCATGCCGAGGCCCACAACAACCTCGCCAACCTCCTCCTCTCGTCCGGCCGGGTGCCCGCGGCGATCGAGTCGTACCGCGCCGCGGCGGCGCTCGACCCCACGCTCAGCTCCGCGCGCTTCAACGAGGGGGTGGCCCGGCTTCTCAGCGGCGACCTAGAGGGCGGCTGGCCCCTCTACGAGCACCGCTTCGCCCGGCGTTCGGAGGCTGAGCGCCACCGCTTCGCGGGCACGCCCCGCTGGGCCGGCGAGCCCCTGGTCGGCCGCTCGATCCTCGTGCACGCCGAGCAGGGCCTCGGCGACACGCTCCAGTTCGTGCGCTACGTCCCGCTCCTGGCCGCCCGCGGTGCGACGGTGCACCTCGAGGTGCAGGCCCCGCTCAAGTCCCTGCTGTCGCGGCTGGCCGGCGCGGCCTCCGTGCACGCCTTCGGCGAGCCGCTGCCCGTTTTCGATTGCCACTGCCCGCTCCTCAGCCTGCCGCTGGCGTTTGGCACGAGCCTCGATTCGATCCCCGCGCCGCCGTCCTACATTGCGCCCCCGGCGCTCGCCGCGCCCTGGTCGGCCGCGTTGCGGGGCCGCTCCGGCCGCCGGATCGGCGTCGTCTGGTCCGGCAATCCCAAGCACGAGAACGACCACAACCGCTCGATCCCGCTGGCGGACTTCGCCGGGATCTTTGCCGCCGCCCCCGACAACCATTTCTTCTGCCTCCAGAAGGACGTAAGCCCGACCGACGTCGCCCGGTTGGCGTCCCATCCGAACGTGACCGACCTCTCCCCGTACCTGACCGACTTCGCGGCCACGGCGACCGCCATCGGGCAGCTGGACCTTGTGATTTCGGTCGACACCTCGGTCGCCCACCTTGCCGGCGCACTCGGCGCCGACGTCTGGGTGCTCCTGCCTTTTTCCCCGGACTGGCGCTGGCTCCTCGCTCGGTCCGATAGCCCGTGGTACCCCCGCGCCACCCTCTTCCGGCAGCCGGCGGTGGGTGACTGGGGGGGGGCGCTCGAAGGGGCGGGGGCGGCGCTGGGCGCCCGCCATGGGGTCGCGGCTACGTGACCTCCTCGACGGTCACGCCGGTCTCCAGCTCCTGGCTCCCGCCGCCGCTGAAGAGCCCCTTCACCGGGCTCACGTCGTAGAAGTCGCGCCCCCGGGCGACCACGATGTGCCCGGAACCGGCAAAGCAGGCGTTGGTCGGGTCGTAGTCGATCCAGCCGGCGCCGGGAAGGAAGGCCGAGACCCACGCGTGGGAGGCGTCCGCGCCCGTCAGGCGCTCCTGGCCGGCCGGCGGCCGGGTCAGCAGGTAGCCGCTCACATAGGCCGCCGGCACCCCGTGCTGCCGCAGGCAGCTGATCAGGAGGTGCGCGAAGTCCTGGCAGACGCCGCGCCGGCGCGTCACCACCTCGGCCATGGGGGTCGAGATCTGGGTGGCCTCCCGGTCAAACTGGAAGGCGTCGCTGAAGCGCGCCCCGAGGGTCGCGAACCACGCCAGGGACTCGGTGGCCGGCCCGAATTCCGGGACGAGCTCGGCCGCGAGCGCCCGGGCCTCCGGCAGGAGCGGCACCAGCGGGGAGGCGTGGCGAAACTGCTCGATCGTGAAGTCGTCGTCCGCCACCGCCTCGTCGACCCGCTCCGGCACCGCACCCAGCAGGGCGGTGACGCCGGCGGCCGGCAGCGCCGGCGGCTCGCGGCGCACGATGCTCCGGCTCGTGATCCGGAGCTCCTGGTGCGGCTCCCGCAGGGTGAAAAGGTGCTGCTTGTTGCCGAAGTAGTCGAAGCGCGAGGTCAGGTCGCTGGGATGGGGCGAGACCTGCAGCTCGAACGATTCGCAGTGCTGCGCGGCCTCGTTGCGCGGCTGCAGGTGCAGCGCCTGCCAGGCCGCGCTCGCAGCCGAGTCGTGGGTGTAGCAGGTCACATGGACGATGCTGTAGCGGCGGAGGCTCATCGCTCAGTTGGCGCGGACCACCTCCTGCATGGTCGAGTGGCTGAAGTAGACCTGGGTGACGCGGTCGTTGAGGTCGGTCAGCACCGCCGCGGTCTCGTCGAAGAACTGCTGGGCGAGGGCGGGATCGTTGGCGAGGGTGGAAGGCTCCAGTTGCTTCGAGCTCGCGACCAGGCGGAGGGCGGCGGCGCGCAGCGCGGAGACCGCCTTGGGCGCGAGCTCCTCCGGCAGGTGGGCGACGTGCTCGGAGATCCGTTCGGCCTGGAAGCGCAGGCCGCGGGGGTTCTCGGGGGCCCCGAGGACCCAGGCGAGGATCGAGGCCGGGCGGTAGACGCCGTGGTAGATGCCGCGGTAGGAGAAGAGGCTGTCGGTGAAGTGCAGCAGGGTCTGCAGGCGGAACTCGCTCGGGGGCGAGGGGGTCTGGCCCTCCGGCCGCGAGGGCAGCAGGAGCTCGTCGGCGAGGAAGATCAGCTGGCGGGCGCGCTCGATCCGCCGGCCGAGCTTGAGGAAGCGCCAGCCGGTGTCGTGCGCGAGCGTCTCGTTGCCCAGCGCCTCGAGGGTGGCCAGCTGCTGGCCGAAGTCAGACTCGAGGTGGGGATGACCCTGGGCCCCGATGGCGCGCAGGCGGCGGAGGACCCGCCAGAACTCCGGCGGCAGGTTCACCTTCACCTGATCCAGCACCCGGATCAGCTGGCGCAGGTTCGCGGCGAGGCTGCCCGCCTGCTCCGGGTCGTCGGCCCGCACGTGGACCTGGGTCGCCAGCTCCCCGATCGACGCCTCCCCCGCCTCGGCGTCCGGCCCGAGCAGGATGCGGAGGGTGTCGCGGGCGACCGCGGGCTCGAGCGCCGCGATCTCGTCGCGCAGGAGCGGGTCCAGCTGGTCGAGGAGCCGGACCGTGTGGGCGGTCCGTTCGAGGTAGCGGCCGAGCCAGAAGAGGTTGTCGGCCAGCCGGCTCGGCGTGCTCTCCGGGGCATGGTAGCCGGCGATGGGGTCGTGGAGCATCATCTGCGCGGCGTCGTCGGCGGGGTGGTGCGCCAGCACCCACGTGTCCTTGGTCGCGCTGCCCTTCTGCAGCGAGACGATGGCGTCGGCTCCGGTCGGGTCGAAGCGGGTGAGGCCCCCGGGCATCACCCGGTAGTCCCCGTCGTGCCACGCGACGAAGAGCCGCATGACGAAGGGCACCGGGCGGAGGTCGCCGTCGGCCCAGGCCGGGGTCGTGCCGAGCATGAGCCGCTCCTGGCCGACGTATTCGCCGGGCCGGGCCGCGATGTTGGCGGCGAGGGCCTCGAGCTCGCGATCGGAGAGGAGCGGGCCGTAGCGGGTCGCGAGCGCGCCCCGTTCCCGGAAGGCCGGCTTGATGACGAGGCTCCGCAGGTTTTCCAGCACGTACTCGCACGCCGACTCCTGCCCGCACCACCAGGTGGCGACGCTCGGCAGGCGCAGGTCCTCGCCGAGGACGGAGCGGCAGAGGGGCTTCAGGAACGCAAGGAGGCAGGCGCTCTCGAGCGCCGCGCCGCCCAGCTGGTTGGAGATCGCCACCCGGCCGCCGTGAGCGGCATGCACCAGGCCGGCGACCCCGAGGAGCGAGCCGGAGTTGAGCTCGAGCGGGTCGCAGAACCCGGAGTCGACGCGCCGGACGACGGTGTCGACCCGTTTCAGGCCGCCGACCGTCCGGAGGAAGACCTGGCGGTCGCGGGTCGTGAGGTCGGCGCCCTCGACCAGGGGGTGGCCGAGGAAGCGGGCCAGGTAGGCGTGCTCGAAGTAGGTCTCGTTCGCCGGCCCCGGCGTCAGGAACACCACCCGCGGGTCCTCGCCCCAGGACGCGGAGGGGGCCATCTCCGCGAGCGAGGAGCGGTAGTCCCGGAAGAACTTGTCCAGGCGCTCGACCGGCGTGCGGACGAGCTCGGGCGGCAGCACCGTCTTCACGATGCTGCGGTTCTGCAGCGAGTAGCCGAGGCCGGAGGGCGCATCGAGGCGGTCCTGCAGGACCCACCAGTGCCCGTCGGGCGAGCGGGCGATGTCGGCGGCGTAGTGGTGGAGGAACACGCCGTTCTGGATCCCGAGGCCGGAGCAGGCCCGCAGGAAATGCGGGTTGGCCATCGCCACCTGGGCCGGCAGGACCCCGTTGCGCAGGTAGCGCTGCGGCCCGTAGAGGTCCGCCAGCAGCGTGTTGTAGAGGCGGGCCCGCTGGCGGAGCCCGTCGCTCAAGCTGGCCCAGTCGTCCGCCGCCACCAGGTGGGGCACGACATCGAGCGGCCAGGGCTTCGGCTCGGAGCGCGCCCCGGCATAGATGTTCATGCTGACATCCTGCTCCAGCACCGCCCGCGCGCAGGCCTCCGCCGCGAAGCGCAGCGTGGCGGCCGGATCCTTGCCCAGGCCGCGGACAAACCGGGCCCAGTGGGGGCGCAGCGCACCGTCGGCGGCGCGGCACTCGTCGTGGCGGCCCGGGAGGCCGGCGTAGCCGGGCAGCGGATCGGCGGCGGACATGGGGCGGGAACCGGCGCGGGCCGGAAAACCTAGGGCCGGCCGCCGGCCGACTTCGGGGCAAGGCGCAGGTCGACCGTGAAGCGGTACTCGGGGGAGCCGGCGCCGGCCACGATGGGGTTCAGCTGCCCCGGGGTATGGCCGAGCGGAGAGAAGCGGGCCAGCCGCCGGCTCTCCGCCTCGTAGGAGTTGACCGGCATCTTGGCGTAGCTGCGGCCGCCCGGGTGGGAGACATGGTAAGTGCAGCCGCCGATCGCGCGTCCGTTCCAGGTGTCGACCAGGTCGAAGACGAGCGGCGCGTCGACCCCGATCGTGGGGTGGAGGGCCGAGGGCGGCTGCCAGGCTCGGTAGCGCACGCCGGCGACGAACTCGCCGGCGGCGCCGGTGGCGTGCAGCGGGATCTGGATGCCGTTGCATGCGACCTGGTAGCGCTCGGGCGCGAGGCCGGTCGCCAGCACCTGCAGGCGCTCGACCGAGGAGTCGACGAAACGCACGGTGCCGCCGACGTTCTCCTCGCCCATCACGTGCCAGGGCTCGAGCGCCTGGCGCAGCTCCAGCTCGATCTCGCGGCACCGCACCCGCCCGAGGGTGGGGAAGCGGAACTCGAGGTGCGGCGCGAACCAGGCCGTGTCGAAGGCGAAGCCCCAGCCCTTCAAGTCGGCGACGACGTCGGCCAGGTCGGCCTGGAGGAAGTGCGGGAGCATGAAGCGGTCGTGGAGCTCGGTGCCCCACCGGGCGAGGTGGCGGGGCGAGAAGGGATGGTCCCAGAACCGCGCGACCAGCGCGCGGATGAGCAGCTGCTGCACGAGGCTCATTCGCGGGTGCGGCGGCATCTCCAGCGCGCGGAACTCGAGCAGGCCGAGGCGGCCGGTCGCGCTGTCGGGGGAGTAGAGCTTGTCGATGCAGAACTCCGCCCGGTGGGTGTTACCGGTGACGTCGATCAGCAGGTTGCGGAAGATGCGGTCGACGAGCCACGGCGGGCAGTAGCCCAGGCCGTCGCCGGAGCCGGCGAGCTTGCGGTCGAGCTCGAGGAAGGCGAGCTCCAGCTCATAGATGCTGTCGTTGCGGGCCTCGTCGATCCGGGGGCTCTGGCTGGTCGGCCCGATGAAGAGGCCGCTGAAGACGTAGCTAAGGGCCGGGTGCTGGTGCCAGTAGGCGACCAGGCTCTTCAGGAGGTGCGGCCGGCGCAGCAGCGGGCTCTCCTCCGGGCTGGGGCCGCCGAGCACCAGGTGGTTGCCGCCGCCGGTGCCGGCGTGGCGGCCGTCGACCATGAACTTCTCGGCCCCGAGCCCGCAGTCCCGCGCGGCGGCGTAGAGCCATTCGGTTTTTTGCGCCAGTTCCGGCCAGTTGGCGGACGGGTTGATGTTCACCTCGATGACGCCGGGGTCCGGCGTCACCTTGATGTTGTCGATCGCGGCGTCGAAGGGCGGCAGGTAGCCCTCGAGGATGATGGGCAAGTCCAGCGCGGCGGCCGTCGCCTCGACGGCGCCAAGGAGCGCCAGGTAGTCGGCGGTCGAGTCGGCCGGGGGCAGGAAGATCGCGACCTGGCCGCCGCGGCTCTCGATGCAGAGCGCGATCCGGACCTCGTTGTCCAGGTTGGGTCCGATCGAGTCGGGGATCCGCCAGGGCTGGAGGGAGAGCGGCAGGCGCAGGCCCATCGGCGAATCGCCGGGCACGAGGAACATCCGGTCGGCGACGAAGTACCAGGGCGACGACGCCCACGCGCCGTCCGGGCGCCGCCGCACCGGCAGGGCATAGCCGACCGGCTTGTGGAGGCCGCCCTCCAGCACGACGCCCAGGCGCCGGCGCTCGGCCTGGTCGCTGCCGCTCACTTCCTTCGGGTCGTAGCCGGCGGGCCACCGGCGCTCCCGCCAGACCTGGTAGAGCGAGTCCTCGTAGCCGGGGACCAGCCGCTCCTCGGGGAGCCCGAGCCGGCCGGCCAGGGCGGCGGCGAAGCGCCGCGCATCCGCGGTCGTGTGCGGACCCTTGGTGGTCGGGTCGGCGAAGAGCTTGGGATGGGTCCAGAGCGGGATCCGGTCCTTGCGCCAGTAGCAGGCGAGGACCCAGCGGGGCAGCGGCTCGCCCGGGTACCACTTGCCCTGGCCGAAGTGCATGAAGCCGCCGCGCGCGTACTCGTCGAAGACGCGCTGGAAGAGCTTCTGGGCGAGCTCGCGCTTGCGCGGCCCCAGGGCCAGGGTGTTCCACTCGGGCCCGTCCATGTCGTCGCGGGCGACGAAGGTGGGCTCGCCGCCGAAGGTCAGCTGGACGTTTCCATCGTCGAGCTCCCGGTCGACCTTGAGTCCGACGCTGTCGATCGCCGTCCAGGTCTCGTCGGTGTAGGGGAGGGTCACCCGCGGTGTCTCATGGATGCGGCGGACCGACATCGAGAACTCGAACTGCGTCTCGCACTTCTCGACCGCCCCGCTGATTGGGGCCGCGCTCGAGGGCTCGGGCGAGCAGGCGAGCGGGATGTGGCCCTCGCCGGCCAGGAGGCCCGATGTCGGGTCGAGGCCGATCCAGCCGGCGCCCGGCAGGTACACCTCGCACCAGGCGTGCAGGTCGGTGAAGTCCTGGGAGGCGCCGGACGGCCCCTCGGCCGACTTCACGTCCGGCCGCAGCTGGATCAGGTAGCCCGAGACGAAGCGGGCGGCCAGCCCGATGTGCCGGAGCACCTGCACGAGCAGCCAGGCCGAGTCCCGGCAGGAGCCGCTGCCGAGGGTCAGGGTCTCCTGGGGCGACTGCACGCCGGCTTCGAGGCGGACAATGTAGCGGACCGCGGCGTTCACCCGCATGTTGAGCGCGACGAGGAACTCGATCGAGGGCCGCGGCGAGAGGTCAACGGTCTTCAGGAACGCCTCGAAGGCCAGGCTCGGGGCGTCCTTGCGCATGAAGGGTGTCAGTTCGACGCCGAGCTTGGGCTCGTAGGTGAAGGGGGTCTTCTCGGCCGACGGGTCGAGGAAGAAATCGAAGGGGTTGAACACCGTCATCTCCGCCACCAGGTCGACCTCGACCGAGAACAGCCGCGTCGGCTTGGGGAAGACGAGCCGGGCGCTGTAATTGCCCTGGGGGTCCTGCTGCCAGTTGATGAAGTGCTCGGCCGGCTCGATGTTGAGCGAGTAGCTGAGAATCGGGGTGCGGCAGTGCGGTGCCGGCTTCAGCCTCACGGTCTGGGGCCCCAGCGTGACCGGACGGTCATAACGGTAGACGGTGCGGTGATGCAGGGCGATGTGTAGGGCCATAGGTGTGCTTCCGACCCTACGGAAGGGACTTAGAGCCCTCACCGCAAGTTTCACGCCGAATTACCATGGGGGGGGGACAATCCGGATTGTCACCCCAGCCGGGTCCGGCCACGGTGGACCCCTGTCCGACCGGGCCTGCCCGGGCGGCGGCGACCCTCCCGCGATCATGGAAATCCTCCCGCGAGCCCTCCTCCTGGGCGCCCTTGCTTTCCTCACCGGGTGCGCGGCGCCGGCACCGCCGCCGCCGCCGAATACTGCCCTCGTGCCGGTGCCCAAGCTGGAGAACGACTTCTATGACTGGTGGGGCCGCCACCAGGCCATCCTGGACACCAAGGACGCGATCAACCCGACCATTGTCCTCGTCGGCGACTCGATTACCCACCTTTGGGGCGGCAGCCCCCCCTGGACCGGCCGGCCCGCCGGCGGACCGGCGGCCTTCGCCCGGACTTTCGCCGGCGAACGGGTCCTGAACCTCGGCTTCGGCTATGACCGGATCCAGAACGTCCTCTGGCGCCTGGACCACGGCGAGATTGCCGGGCTGCATCCCCGGTGGTTTGTCGTCAATATCGGCACCAACAACCTGGTGGCGACGGCGCGTGCCCCCGCCAACACCGCGGCGGAGATCGACGCCGGGGTGGGAGCGGTCCTCGGCCGCCTCCGCGCCCAGTCGCCGAAGAGCGGCATCGTCCTCATGGCCATCTTTCCCCGGGGCGAGCTGCCCTCGAACCCCCTGCGCCAGCGGGTGGCCGAGGTGAACGCGCTCCTCGCCCGGCGTGCCGCCCCCGGCGTCGTCTACCTCGACCTGGGTCCCCGGCTGGTCGAACCCGATGGGCGGATCGACCGCGCAATCATGCCGGACTTCCTCCATCCCGGGGAAGCGGGCTACACCCGGTGGGGCGACGCCCTTGGGCCGATAATACGGTGAACGCGGACGGGACGGGCGGCGCCGGCAGCCGCGGCTCGGGCTCCGGACGCGCGGCGTCCCCGGGCTCCGACCTCTTTGCGACCACGCAGTGGACGCTCGTGTTCGCGGCGGGCGGCACCGACGACGAGGCCAAGAGGAAGGCCCTGGCCGCGCTCTGCGCCGCCTACTGGGGTCCGGTCTACGCGTTCGTCCGCCGGCGCGGCGCCAGCGTGGAGGAGGCCAAGGACCTGACCCAGGAGTTCTTCGCGCGGCTCCTGCGCCACGAGTGGCTGAGCGGTCTCACCCGCGAAGGCTCCAAGTTCCGCGCCTTCCTCCTCGTGGCGGTCAAGCGCTTCCTCGCGGTGGAGTACGAGCGGCGCTCGGCGCTCAAGCGCGGCGGCGGCGAGGTCCCCCTCTCCCTCCACGATGCCACTTTGCCCGAGCCGACCAGCGCCGAGGACACGCCCGAGCGGGCCTTCGACCGGCGGTGGGCCCTGACGGTGGTCGAACGGGCGGTCGCCCGCCTGCAGAAGGAGGCGCGCGCCTCGGGCCGGGAGAAGCTCTTCGCGCAGGTCTCGGGCTTCCTGGCCGTCGACCCGGAACCGGGCGCCTACGAGCAGGCGGCCCTCGCCCTCGGGATCAGCCGCGCGGCCGTGGCGATGGCGGTGCACCGCCTGCGCCTGCGGCTGCGGGAGCAGGTGCGCGCCGAGGTCGCGGAGACGCTCTCTAGTACCCGACAGATCGACGATGAAGTCCGCGAACTCATGGTGGCGCTCCGCCACGGCCGCTAGGGAAGCGGCATCCGTGATGCAATTTGCGGCAGTCAAACCTTAGTCACCCGGTATGGCCGCGCCCGATTCCCTTGCGGAGCCGCCGATCACTCCGGTTTGCGCCAACTGTGGTGCCCCCCTCCACCAGACGGGGCTGGGATTGCTGTGCCCAGCCTGCCTGATGGAGCGGGTGATCGCGGCCGGGGCGGCCGAGATGCCGGCGGAGGCCCGGCCGTTCGGCGAGTACCAGCTGCTGGAGGAGATCGGCCGCGGCGGGGTCGGCGTCGTCTACCGGGCCTGGCACGCCAAGCTCGAGCGCACGGTCGCGCTGAAGATGCTCCTCGGCGGCCCCTTCGCCGGGCCCGAGCTCACGGCCCGCTTCGCCCGCGAGGTCCGCATGGTCGCGCGGCTGCGCCACCCCGGGGTGGTCGCCCTCTACGAGGCCGGCGAGGTCGAGGGCGTGAGTTTCTTCACGATGGAGCTAATCGAGGGCCGCACCCTCGGGGCCCTGGTCCGCGACGGCCCGATCGCGGCGGCGCGGGCCGCCTCGTATGTCCGCCGCGCTGCGCTCGCCGTGCAGGACGCGCATGAGCACCAGGTCCTCCACCGCGACCTCAAGCCCTCCAACATCATGATCGACGCGCACGACGAGCCGCGGGTGGCGGACTTCGGGCTGGCCCGCGCCTGGCTCGACGGCCCGGAGGCAACCGTGAACGTCGGCGCGATGGGCTCGCCACCCTACATGGCGCCGGAGCAGGTCGCCGGCACGGGCGAGGGCGTGGGACCCGCCGCCGACACCTATGCCCTGGGCGCCGTCCTCTACCACCTGCTGACGGGCCGTCCGCCGCACCAGGGCTCGTCGGTCGAGGAGGTGCTGCTCCACGTCTGCGAGGCGCCGGTGGCGGCGCCGCATCTCCTGAACCCCTCCGTGCCGCGCGACCTGGAGACCATCTGCCTCAAGTGCCTGGAGAAGGACCCGGCGCGGCGCTACCCGAGCGCGGGGGCGCTCGCCGCCGACCTCCAGCGCTTCGAACTCGGCGAGCCGGTGCGGGCCCGCCCGGTCGGACCGTGGGGACACGTCTGGCGGTGGTCCCGGCGCAACCGCCGCCTGGCGACCGCGCTCCTGGCGCTCGTCCTCGTGCTCCTGGCCAGCGCCGCCGAGGTCGTGTGGCTGGGCATCCACAACCGCCGGGAGCGCGAGCGGCTGCGCCTGGAGAGCTACGTGAACAGCGTCGAGGAGGCGTCCCTGGCGGCGGACGAGGGGGACTATCCCCTGGCGCGCAAATATCTGGCGGCGACGGCGCCCCCGGCGACGGCCGGGTTCGAACCCGGGTTCGAGTGGCGCTTCCTCTGGGCCCAGACCGCCCCGCAGTCGCAGCTGGCGCTGCGACCGCACGACGCCGTGATCCTGCAGCTGGCGTTTTCCGCGGCGGGAGGCCGCCTCGCGAGCAACAGCGCCGACCGCACCGCCAACTGGGTCGACCTCGCCCGCCCCGCCGCTGCCGCGGCGGGACTCGGGCCGGGCGGCGGCTGGGCGCTGGCCTTCAGTCCCGACGGCCGGAGCTGCTACGTGGGGGAGCGCCGCCCCGTGGGCAGCGACCTCGTGCACGAGATCGACCCGTCCACTGGGGCCGCCCGCTGGACCACGCCGGGCTACCGGATTTCGCTCTCGCGCGACGGCTCCCGCCTGGCGGTCGCGCTCGGGCAGCCGCTCCCGTGGGAGCAGCCCCACGGCGGGGTGGAGGTCTGGGACACCGCGAGCCACACCCGGGTGGCCACGGTGGGCGGCGACTACCGGGCGGCGGCCTTGAGCCCCGACGGGCGCCTGCTGGCGCTCGTGCCCCCCGATGACTCGGTGCGGCTGTGGCGCATCGCCGACGGGCGCGAGCGTGTCCGGTTGGCGACCGGAAGCCCGCAGCTGGTGGCGGCGTTTTCCCCGGACGGGCTGCTCGTCGCCTCGTGCGGCCTCGGGGAGGCCTCCCTTTGGCGGGTGGACGGCGGCGTGCTGGTCGCCAAGCTGCCCCACCCGTGGCTCCGGGTCTGGAGCGTGGCGTTCTCGCCCGACAGCAGCCGCCTCGCGACCACGTGCTCGGACCGGACCGTGCGCATCTGGGACACCGCGGACGGCCGCCTCATCCGGACCCTGCGCGGGCATGCTGACGAGGTCTGGAGCGTGGCGTTTTCCCCGGACGGGCGCACCGTGGCCAGCGGCGGCAAGGACGGCGAAGTGCTGCTCTGGCCGGCGAGCCCCGATCCCGAGAGCCGGGACTTGGCCTACCATGGCTGGTCGCGGCCGCTCTTCTCCCCCGACGGACGCACCCTGGTCCTCACCGAAGGGGGCCCGATGCCCCAGGCGCTCATCGTGCGGGACGGGGGGCCGGCCCGGCGCGGGCCCGCCCACTGGGCGGCCTGCGGATTCGCCGCGGACAGCCGGCAGCTCCTCCTCTGGTCGGCGGAGGGCCCGCCCTGCCTGCGCTGGTGGGACCTCGAGCGCGGCGAGTTTGGCTCCCCTTTCACCGGGGCGGAAGATATGGGCGGACACCTCCTGATGCAGACCGGCATCTCGGCCGACGGCACCCGGGTCTTCCAAATCGGCTCCGACTGGAAGCTGCGGGTCTGGGATGCGGCGGGCGGTCCGCCGCTGCAGACCTTGGGCCTGCCGTTCAGCACGCTGGGGCTGCGCTCCGTCTCGCTCAGCCGGGAGGGCCGATGGTTCGCCTGGAGCCTGGTCGATGGGAACCAGTTCTGGATCGTGGACCTGGCGAGCGGGCAGGTCCGTCCACTCGCCGGCCACCGCAACGAGGTCAACAGCGTGGTGTTTTCCCCGCTGGGGACGGAGATCGCGTCCGCCAGCTCCGACGGCTCCGTTCGGCTATGGGACAGCCAGACCGGCACGCCGCTGGCGACGCTGCCCGGTCACCCCGAGAGCGCCAACGACATCGCCTTCTCGCCTGACGGCCGGACCCTCGCGTCGCTGGGTTCCTACCAGTCCGTCAAGTTCTGGAACCTGGCGACCTGCCGCGAGCTCCTGACAATGGACATGCCGGAGGCGGGCAGCTACCTCGCCTTTTCCCCCGATGGTCGGCGCCTGGCGGTCACCTTGGGAGACTTGGAGCACGGTGATGACCGGGGCGCGCGGATCTTCGACGCCGAGGCGGCGCGCCCGTAAGTTCGCTTCGGGGAACTTCTTTTAGTCATTTATGGTTTGAAGGTTAGGATTCGCCTTCCCGGCTCGGCGCCGTCCCGACGTTATTGCGCGCGCCAATTCCTTAGGAACCGGGTGTGAACCCCTTCCGCCGCGTCTTCCCGACTTTGGCCTGCCTGGCCGCCGCGCTCCTGTCGCCCGAGATGGCTCGGTCGCAGAATCTCTTCACCACGATTGCCGGTCCGGCGGCGAACTCCGGCGCCTATGCAGCGGTCAACACGGCCACCAACAGGGTCTATGTTGCACAGGGTGGCTACGTCGCGGTCTACAACGGCCAGAACAACACGCTCGAGGCCCTCATCACCGTGGGCCTCAACCCGGCGAAGATTGCCGTCAACCCGGTCACGAACATGATCTATGTGGCCAACCTGGGGGATTTGCCGGACAGCGGGGACGGCGGCAACATCAGCGTCATCAACGGAGCCACCAACACGGTGGTGGCGACGATCGGCGCCACCAATGAGCTGCTGGGGCCGTACTGCGTGGCGGTCGATTCGGTGACCAACAAGATCTATGTTGGCGACATGTTCGACTTCAAGGTGACCGTCATCGATGGCGCGAGCAACGCGTATTCGACGATCACCCTCACGTCCGCGCTTAACGCGGTCGCGGTGAACCAGGTGACCAACAAGGTCTACGTGGCGGCCGCGGATGGCATGTACGTGCTGTCGGGCGCAGTGGGAACCACGCCGGCGAGCCTCGAGACGACCTTCATCGATGCGGGCGACGGCAACGGCGTCGCGGTCAACCCGGTGGCGAACACGGTGTTCGTGAGCGAGCAGAGCCTCGCGGCGGTGAAGGTTTACAGCGGTGCCACCTCGAGCACCGCCGCGTCGCTGGCCGCGACAATCCCGGTCGGTTCTGTGCCCGAGGGGATTTCGGTGAACCCGGTGACCAACCAGGCGTTTGTCGCGAACGGGGTATCGAACACGATGAGCATCATCTCCGGCGCCACGAACACCGTGACCGCCACGGTTCCGGTTGGCAGCGCGCCGTATGGCGCGCCGGTCGACGTGACGACGAACCTGGTTTACGTCCCCAACGCCGACGGCGGCAGCGTCACGGTCGTGAACGGGTCGAACGGCGCGGTGGTCACGACGATCACCGGCTTCGACGGTCCGAACTACGCCCTCGTCAACCCCCTCACCCACCGCATCTACGTCCTCAACGGCTCCGCCACCCCCTACGAGTCGGTCGGAGTGATCGACGGCTCAACCTACCCCCTCGCCACCACGACCGTAGGGGAGGATCCCGTGGCGGCGGCCCTTAACCCGGTCACCAACAAGCTCTACGTCGCCAACGCGGGCAATTATGACGGCGAGACGGACGATACCGTCTCGGTGATCGACGGCAACACCGGCCAGGTCACGACCACGATTCCAGTCGGGATCACGCCGGCCTCGGTGGCGGTCAATCCGGTGACGAACACGATCTACGTGGCCAATTCCGTGGGCGGGACCTCTTTCAACACCTCCGACAGCGTCTCGGTGATCGACGGCTCGACCGACACGGTGGTCAACACCCTGACGGTCGGCGCCAGCCCGACCGCCGTCACGGTCAATCCGGCGACCAACCTCGTCTACGTGGTCTGCGCGGGGCAGTATTACATCAACCACTTCGTCAACGGCGGGCTTTGGATCATGGACGGGACCACCGGTGTGCAGGTCGGGATGATCCCCGGCACCCCCAACAGCGTCACCGTGAATCCGAAGACAAACCTGGTCTACGTTTCCTACGGGGGCCATCTCACGGTGCTGAACGGCAACACCAATGCCGTCGTCGCCACCGTCAACAGTACCGGTTCGGGCGGTAAGATGGCGATCAACACGGTCACGAATGTGATCTACATTGCGAATTACAACGATAGCACCTGCACCTGCGTGAACGGCGCCACCAACGCCGTGATCTCGAACTTCGGGACACAGGCGGGCCCGATCCAGCCGGTGGTGAACGAGGACACGAACGCCGCCTACATCGTGTGCGAGGGCGAAACCGGCTATGGGTACGTGACCAAGGTCAGCGGCACCAGCTACGCGGGCTTCTTCGACTACGGGGGGACCGACACCTTCACCGAGGCGATCGGCATCGACGCGCGGAATAACCGGATCTTCGTCGCCGACACCGGAGCGACCACTTCGCCGAGCACGGATAACGACACGCTTTACCTGGTTGGGACGGCGGGCAACCCGTCCACCCAGCTGACGGTGGGGAAGGACCCCAACACCATCGTGGTGAACCCAATCAACGGGGAAGTCTTCGTCATCTGCGGCTACAACCAGCTACTGAGCTCCAACCCGGGCAACCTCGGCTCGGTCACGATCCTCGGGATCCCGCAGGTGGTGCCGCTGACGACGACGGTGGTGCCGATGGATAGCAACAACTTCACCACCGGGACCGCGTCGTTTGACTTCGCGGCCGTCAGCACCTTCAGCCCGATCGCGCCGACTCCGCAGCAGGTCTACTACCAGGTCGATTCGTTCCTTGGCGACTACAGCATTTCCTCGAATGGGCCGTCCTTCACGGGCTCGGCCGCGAGCGCCCTCGGCCTGCACGTCCTCTACGCCTTCGCGAGCGACGGGCAGATGGGGACGACCACCCAGAACCCGACCGAGGTGACCGGGCCGATCGCATCCTACTACTTCACGGTCAGCGGCCCGGTGAGCCAGTTCCTAGTCACGGCCCCGGCGACCGCCACCGCCGGGCAGGACTTCACGCTGTTTGTCCAGGCGGAGGATGCCGCCGGCAACACCGTCCCATCCTACAGCGGCACGGTGAATTTCACCAGTTCCGACGGCGCCGCCGTGCTGCCGGCCGGCACCACGCTGACCCAAGGGCGCGGTGCGTTCCAGCCGAACCTCAATACCAATGGCAGTCAGACGATCTCGGTTACAGACTCGGTGAATTCGTCGCTGACCGGGGTCTCCGGCACCATCCTGGTCAGCGGGGCGCCGACGCCGACGCCCAGCCCGACACCGACGCCCAGCCCCACGCCCACGCCGACCCCGACACCCACTCCCAGCCCGACGCCGACGCCCAGCCCAACTCCCACCCCTTCGCCGACGCCGAGCCCAACGCCGACCCCGTCCGGCGGGACGCCGACGCCCACGCCGACTCCGACCGCTGCGCCGACCCCCACTCCAGTTCCGACGGCCGCGCCGACGCCGACGCCGACGCCCACCCCGGTCACCTTCTCGCCCGTCATCACGGTCCAGCCGCTGGCCGAGACCGCCGAGGTCGGCGGATCCGCAGCTTTCAGCGTGACGGCCATCGGCTATCCCGCCGTCAGCTACCAGTGGCTGCGGAACGGCGTGAACGTACCCGGTGCCACCTCGTCCACGCTCATGGTCCCGAACGTGTCCGCGGCCTCGGGCGCGGGCTACCAGGTGCGGGTCAGCAACGTGCTCGGCACGGTCGAGAGCTCCTTCGTGCCGCTGACGGTGACTGCGTCGTCGCAGGCGCCCACCTTCGTTGAGCAGCCCGTGAGCGCCACGGCGGGCGCCGGGACGACGGCGGCCCTGGTCGCCGACGCCGAGGGCGCCCCGGCGCCGACCTACCAGTGGACCTTCAACGGCTCGCCGCTCGCCGGGGCCACGTCTGCCACCCTGACGCTGCCTTCCGTGACGGCCGCGAATGCCGGAACCTATCAGGTCACCGCCACCAACGCCGCGGGCTCGGCGACCTCCAACCCGGCCACCCTCGCCATTGGCGCCGAGTCCTATGCCGGCGTCTACTTTGGCCACCTCGGCAACGGCGGGAACTTCGCGATGGAGATTAACGCCGACGACACCGGCGTGTTCCTCGGCTACCTGCCCGGTGCCGGCGTGCCCTACCTCGACTACAACATCGTCATCGCGGCCAATGGAACCTTCACCTTCACCGCGGCCGCGGACCTGACGGGCCGCCCGGTCCAGGCCGCCTCGCTCCACCCCAACGCCGACGCGTCCCTGGCGGGCTCGATCGCGGGCGGGACGGTCTCCGGTTCGGTGGCGGGCGCCGGCTTCACCGGCACCGTGTCGTCCACCGGCGCGACCAGCGCGGTCGCGGGCCTTTACGTGGCCCTCGTCCCCGACTCGTCGACCGAGGCCCTGCTCATCCTGGGATCGGGCGGCCAGGCCTTTGCGGTGATCGAATCCTCGTCCGGCACCGATGCGGGCAGCGGTACCGTCACACCGGGCGGGACGGTCACCCTCACCACCTCCGCCGGGGCCAGCCTCACCGCCTCCCTCTCGAGTACCTCCGGCATCCTCACCGCGTCGGTTGTCGCGCCGGGCGGCAGCACCCCCAGCACCTTCACGGGCGTCGCCAGCACAACGGCCGCCGCCGCGGCCGAACGCATGGTCAACCTCTCGACCCGGGCCGAGGTCTCCGGCGGCGACCAGGTGGCGATCTCCGGCTTCGTGATCGGCGGCCAAGTGCCGAAGACGGTCCTCATCCGGGCCGTCGGCCCGACCCTCTCGAGCTACGGCCTCAGCGGCTCCCTGTCCGCGCCAGTGCTGACGGTCTACTCCGGATCGACGGCGGTGGCGACCAACACCGGCTGGACCACCGGGGGCGATCCGGATGAGATCGCCGCCGCCGCAGCGGACGCCGGCGCATTTGCGCTCCCGAGCGGCAGCGCCGACTCGGTCATTGTGACGAGCCTGCAGCCCGGCTCGTACACGGCGGTCGTGAGCGGGGCCAACGGGGCTTCCGGCGTGGCGCTGGCGGAAGTCTACGACCTCTCCGGGCCTTCGCCTGGGCAGGACCTCGTAAACCTCTCGACCCGGGCCTTCGCCGGGACGGGCCAGGACGTCCTGATCGCCGGTGTCGTGGTGGGGGGCACGGTGCCCAAGCGCCTCCTGATCCGCGCCGCCGGACCGGCCCTCACGGCCTACGGGGTCACCGGGGTGCTCGCCAACCCGGTGCTCACGCTCTACTCGGGCTCGACCGTGGTGGCGCAGAATGCGGGCTGGTCGACCTCGGCGGATGCCACGGCCATCTCCCAGGCCGCCGCGGCGGTGGGCGCCTTCGCCTATGCCGCGGGCAGCGCGGACGCGGCCATCATCGTCAACCTTCCCCCGGGGCCCTACACCGCGCAGGTGACCGGGGTGGGCGGAACGTCCGGCGTCTCGCTCGTCGAGGTTTACGAGGTGCCGGTGCGGTGATGCGCCCGGCGCCCGCCCCGCGGGGATCGGACCGCCGGCCTAGATGACATGGGGGCGGACAAGCGACGCGCGAGGCGCCAAGCTGTCCGCGCTATGACCTCTAATCAAAGCAAGGATACAGAGCCTGGCGCTCGCGCCGGGGTAATAAAGCTCGGGCTGGACGTA
>Ga0302314_10000178_pt1 | contig 111019 bp, 109 predicted proteins | sample III_Palsa_N2_3_FD_200533 | JGI IMG/M metagenome (GOLD analysis project Ga0302314, IMG submission 200533) | Peat permafrost microbial communities from Stordalen Mire near Abisko, Sweden - III_Palsa_N2_3 | ecosystem: Environmental > Terrestrial > Soil > Palsa > Peat permafrost | place: Sweden... | reverse complement strand
CGACACGGCCGCTTCGCGCCCGGCTCAGCATGACGAAGATTTGGGAAATGCAAACAAGCTCGTCATGCTGAGCCGAGGCCGTAGGCCTCGTGTCGAAGCACGCACACCCCTAAATCCGCACCCCCGGCGGGTCTTCCGGCAGCGGAATAACATCGTCATGGTCGTTAGGCGGCAACGCGAAGCGCCCAGCTTTCCAGTCAGCCTTGGCCTGCTCGATCCGGTCCTTGGAGGATGAGACGAAGTTCCACCAGATATGCCGCTCGCCCAGCGGCTCGCCGCCCAGCAGCATGATGGTGGACGGCTCGACGGCGGTGAAGAGCACCGGCTGGCCCGCGGAAAAGACCAGCATCTGGCCGGCCACATAGGCGCGGTCGTCCACCTCGACGCGGCCCTTGGCGATATAGGCCGCGCGCTCGGGATAGCTGGCGGGCAATTGCGCCCGCGCGCCGGGCCGCAGCTCCCAGTGCACGTAGAACATCGGCGAGTGGGTCTTGACCTGGGCCGTGGCGCCGAACTCCGAGCCGGCGATCAGCCGCGCCCACATGCCCTCGAACTCATAGGTCGGCAGGTCGTCGGGCCCGTGATGGGCGAAGGATGGATCGATCTCTTCCAACCCGTCGGGCAGGCCGACCCAGGCCTGGATTCCGTGCATCCGCCCGCCATGATCGCGGATCGGCCCGTCGAACCGCTCGGAATGGCTGATGCCCCGCCCGGCCGTCATCCAGTTGACCTCGCCCGGCCGGATCGCCTGGTCGGAGCCGACGCTGTCCTGGTGGCGCATCTGGCCGTCGAACAGATAGGTGACGGTGGAAAGTCCTATGTGCGGATGCGGGCGCACGTCGGTGCTGCGCGGCACGCCGGCGGGCATGTCCAGCGGTCCCATATGGTCGAAGAAGACGAACGGCCCGACCGCGCGATGTTTGGCGAAGGGCAGCACCCGCCCGACCTCGAACCCGCCCAGGTCCCGGCGGCGCGCCTCGATCAGCATCTCGATCATCGGCCCTCCTATTCCGCGCCGTTCACCCGCGGATCGATCAGGCCCAGCGGAACGACGGTGGTGTTCTTGACGCTGCGGATGACGATACGGCTTTCGATGTTGGAGACCAAGCCGAGCGACAGCAGCCGGTCGCGCAGAAACCTGTCGAAGCCGTGGATGTCGCGGGTCACCACCCGCAGTTCGAAATCGGCCGGACCGGTGACGGTGGCGCACTGCACCACCTCGTCCCAGCCCAGCGCCGCGGCCTCGAACGCCTCCAGGTTCTCCTTGGTGGGAAGCGACAGCTTGGCGGTGCAATAGACCTCGAAGTTCAGGCCCAGCCGCTCGCGGTCCAGGATGGTCACCCGGCGTTGGATCACGCCGGCCTCTTCCAGGCGCCGGATGCGCCGCCAGCAGGGGCTGGAGGAGAGACCGACCTGTTCAGCCACCTCGGCCACCGACAGGGCGGCGTCGTGTTGGATCAGGTCGAGGATCTTCGCGTCAACGGAGTCGAGCGCATCGGACAAATTTCATTCCTTTGAGGTGGGTTTGACGCGTGATTCATGCTGAATGAGCGCCTGAATCGCAGCGTCCATGGCGGATAATTTCGCTGGCCTTGTCCGATCTGGCAAGCGCGCAGGTTTCGGACCCCAGCGGCGGCCCAAACGCCGCGCCGGCTTGATCCCAGGCGCGGCGTTTGCCATGAGCGGGGCGGCGTCCGCCGGCTTGGGCGTCGCGGTCGGAAAGGGCGGCTCTTGAGCGGGACCGAAGGCGTGTTCGATTTCGACGCCGTGGTGGTGGGCGCCGGCGCCGTGGGCCTGGCCTGCGGTTTCGCGCTGGCGCGGCGCGGGCTCATCGTCGTCGTGGTGGAAAAGGAGCACGCCATCGGCCAGGGCGTCTCCTCGCGCAATTCCGAGGTGGTGCATGGCGGGCTCTATTATCCGACCGGCTCGCTGAAGGCGCGGCTTTGCGTCCAGGGTCGTCGCCAGCTCTACGGGTTCTTGGATAGCCATGGCGTCGCCTATGACCGCTGCGGCAAGTGGGTCGTGGCCAGCGAGGAGAGCGAAATCCCGCGGCTGGAAGCGATCGAGCGCCAGGCCGTGATCAACGACGTGGAAGGCGTCGCGCCCCTTAGCGCCGCCCAGGTCGGCGCGTTGGAGCCGGAGCTGCGGGCGGTCATGGCCCTGACGTCGCCGCAAAGCGGGGTGTTCGACAGCCATGGCTATATGCTGGCCCTGCAAGGCGAGATCGAGGATCGCGGCGGGACGGTGGTGATGGACACGCCGTTCGAGGGCGCCGAACCGCTCGTGGGCGGCGGGTTTCGGTTGCGCACCGGCGGCGCCGAGCCCGCAGAGCTGACCTGCCGGGTGCTGGTCGCCGCGCCAGGCCTTAGCGCCCAGGACGCCGCCGCGCGGATCGAAGGGTTTCCCAAAAACCGCATTCCCGCGGCCCATTTCGGCAAGGGCGTCTATTTCGTGTTCCACGGCCGCGCGCCCTTCTCGCGCCTGATCTATCCGCCGCCCATTCCCGGCGCGCTGGGCGTGCACTATCGCCGTGACCTGGGCGGCCAGGCGCGGTTCGGGCCGGACCTGCAATATGTCGATCACGAGGACTATACGGTCGATCCGGCGCGGGTGACGGGGTTTGAGGCCTATATCCGCCGCTTCTGGCCCGGCCTGCCGGACGGCGCGCTCAGCCCCGACTATGCCGGCATCCGCCCCAAGATCCACGGCCCGGGCGAGGATCAGCCGGACTTCCGCATCGACGGACCGAGTGCGCACGGGCTGGAGGGCCTGGTCACGCTGTTCGGCATCGAGAGCCCAGGCCTCACCAGTTCACTGGCGATCGGGGAAGAGGTGGCGGAGTTGTTGGGGGTGTGGTGACTTCCTGAGCCGTCCCTGATCCCTCACCCTCCCACTGGCCTTTGGCCAGCGGGCCCCTCCCTCTCCCTCCGGGCGAGGTGTTCCGTGCGCCTTTCCCTTCTCCCGTGGGGAGAAGGAGGGGCCCGCGAACGAAGTGAGTGGGAGGATGAGGGCGTACGGACTTGCCGGACCAACACCCTTCTTTCAGGTTCCCACTAACCCAGCCAGCGCCTCTGCCGGCGCTGCGCCCTCCAGGTGGATCGCGTGCCAGACCGCGAAGAACAGCAGCGGCCAGCGGGCGCCCATATGACGATCATCGTTGAACACTGAACGCACCGCATCGACGTCGCACGCCGCCCGTACGCCGGGGCTCTCGGCAATCCGAGGGCCGAGGTCGCGGGCGCGTGGCGCGATCCAGGCGGCGACCGGCACGGTGAAGCCCTGCTTGCGCGCCCAGGGCTGGGCCGCCGGACAGGTCCGCTCCAGCCATTTGCGCAGCAGCCATTTGCCATACCGGCCGCGCACCTTCAGCCGGTCGGGCAGGTTGAAGGCGAAGGACGCCACCTCGCGGTCCAGGAACGGCGTGCGGCCCTCCAGCCCGTGGGCCATCAGGCAGCGGTCGAGTTTCAACAGCAGATCATTAGGCAGCCAGGTCTGGATGTCGGCCCATTGCGTCCGTTGCAGCTGCGTCAGGCCAGCCGGCGCGGCGGCGGCATCCCGCCAACGCGCCAGGGCCGCCGCGCCGCCGTCCTTCAGGAAAGGCGCGTCGATCTGCGGCTCTGCCGCCCGGCCGCCCAGCCAGGCGGGCCGGAGCGCTCGGCGATAACGGCCATAGCCGGCGAACAGCTCGTCGCCGCCCTCGCCGGTCAGCACGACCGTCAGCACGCCCTTGGCCGCCTCGGCCAGCTTGTAGGTCGGCAGGGTGGCGAAATCCGTGGTCGGATCATCCAGCGCCCAGGCGACCTGGGGCAGCACGCGCCAGAAATCCTCCTCGCCGAAACTGATCTCGCGCCAGTCCAGGTTCAGGGCGCGGGCCACGCGTTCGGCCTGGGCGCGTTCGTCGGCGGCTGCGGCTGCGTCAAAACCGCAGGTGAAGGCGATTACGGGCCGCGCGTTCAACCGGCTCGTCAGTGTGGCGATGGCGGCGGAGTCGATCCCGCCCGACAGGAACAGGCCATAGGGAACGTCCGAACGCTGATGGACCCGGACGCTGTCCTCCAGCACGGCGTCGAGCTGGTCGATCGCATCCTCTTCCGACGCGAAGGGCGCGGCCGCTCGCCGTTCGCGCCAGGATGAACGGGCGGGCAGGGGGGTCATGTTGTCGCCGCCAACGCCCTGCTCCTCGCTGGGCGCCAGGCGCCGGACGCCCTTGAAGATGGTCTCCGCGCCCAGGGTGTAGTTTAGCGCCAGCAGGTTTTCAGCCTGGTCGATCGCCATTTCGGGCCGCGCTTCGCTGCCGGCGAACAGCGCGCGCGGCTCGGAGGCGAAGGCGATACGGCGGTCTTGGCGGACATAATAGAGCGGCTTGATGCCGAACAGGTCGCGAGCCAGGGCGATCTTGCCGTCCGCGCCCACCAGGCAAAGGGCGTACATGCCGCGCAGCAGGGCCAGGGCGTCCTGGCTTCGCTCAAGATAGAGCCGCAGCAGGGGTTCGAAATCTGACCCGGTCGCCAGCTGGTCCTGGAGGCCGAAGTCTTGGGCCAGTTCGATATAGTTGTAGATCTCGCCATTGCCGATCACGGTCGAGCCGGCCGCGTGCAGCGGCTGCCAGCCGCCCTCCAGGTCGATGATCGACAGGCGCGCGTGGGCCAGCGACCGGCCCTCGCCCTCCTCGATGCGGATCCCGTCAGGGCCGCGGTGGGTCAGCGACTGGATCATCGCCCGCGCCGACCCCTCGCCGTTCAGGATGCCCGCTATACCGCACATCAGGCGGCGCCCAGGCGGGCGAACAGGTCGCGCCATTGGGCGACGACCGCGTCCGGCGAAAATTCGCGCTCCAGCCGCGCCTGGCCGCCGGCGATCAGCCGCGCGCGAAGGGCGGGGTCGCCTAGCAGGTCCCGCACCGCCCGGACCAGCGCCTCCGGATCCTCCAGCGGGATCAGCAGACCGTCCTCGCCATTGTTGACCAACGCCGCCGGACCCTTGCTGGCGCCGGCGATCACCGGCGCGCCATGGGCCCAGGCCTGCAGCACCACATTGCCCAGGGGCTCGATGCGCGAGGGAAAGACGCAGATATCGGCGGTGCGGTAGAGGCTGGGCCCATCGTCGCGCCAGCCCAGGAACCGCACGCGCGCGGCCACGCCCAGGTCCTTGGCCAGGCGTTTCAGCTCGGCCTCCAGCGGCCCGCTGCCGGCGATCCACAAATACGCGTCCGGCAGTCGTTGCAGCGCCCGCAGGCTGATGTCGTGGGCCTTGTCCGAATGCAGCCGGCCCATGCCGAGCAGCAGCGGCGCGTCGGTCGGCGTATCGAACGCCGAGCGGTCCAGCGCCTCGCCCGCCCCGGCCTCGGCGAAGTTGGGGATGTACAGGGTCTGTTCGCGCGCCCAGCCCTGGGCCACGGCCCAGTCGGCGATCTCGCCTGTGTTGGCGACCATCATGTCGAAGCCGCGGAAATATTTCGGATCGTAATAGCCGCCCAGTCGGCCGATCCGCGTCCAAGGTCCCGCCGGCGCATGCGCCCCCGCGCGGCTCATCCATGCCACCAGGGCCCTGGCGCCCACCGCCCGCGCCATCGCCGCGACTTGATGCTTGGTGGTGAAATCCAGCGCCGCGCCGAAGGGCAGGACCTTGGCGGGGACAGCCAGCGCCTTCAGCGCCCGTTCGCGCCCGGCATGGGCGCGGATGGCCGCGGATTGGATGATCCCGCCGCGATCCAGCGCGCCGATCAGATCGATGAAATATTTCTCGGCGCCGCCGTCGTCGGCCGAGCCTAAAAGATGTACGACGCTCATGGCGCGGGAACCTAGCCGCAAGCGTCGCCGAGCCCAAGCCCGCTTGCAGGCCAAAGCCGCTTTGCGGCGGCCTTGAAGGAATAGGACCTTGCCCCTATAACCCCGCGCTCGCTGCGGCGCGCCGCGTGTGCATGGCTGGGTAGCTCAGATGGTTAGAGCGGTGGATTCATAACCCACAGGTCGGCGGTTCGATCCCGCCCCCAGCTACCAGCGTTTTCGGCGCCGAACGACTCTTGCCGGAACCCGGCGCGCATCGGGCCTGCAATTCATGACGTGCAAGGATAGTATCCTCGGCAATGTCTGAAGCTCCCTCGCCCGCAAAGCGGCCCTGGCCCATCTTTCGTCCGCTGCAGTCGGCGACGATTCCGGGCCTCGGCTATGACCTGATCGCGGGGCTGACGCTCGCCGCGATCGCCATCCCTGAACAGATGGCCACCGCGCGGCTTGGCGGATTCGCGCCGCAGATCGGTTTCTTCGCCTTCGTCGCCGCCACGCTTGGCTTCGCCGCGTTCGGCGCCAGTCGACAATTGTCCGCGGGCGGCGACTCCACCATCACGCCGATCTTCGCGGGCGGCCTCGCCGCCTTGGCCGTGGCGGGATCGCCCCAGTTCATCGCGCTGGCCGCGATCCTCGCGCTGATGGTGGGCGTGATCGTCGCCGCCTCTGGCCTGCTCAAGTTGGGCTGGATCGCCGATCTGTTGTCGACCCCGGTGATCACCGGATTTCTGGCCGGGATTGCGCTGCACATCGCGCTGTCGCAGGCGCCAGCCGTGCTGGGGCTGCCCGACGGTTCGGGGAATGTCTATGAGCGCGTGGCCAAACTCTGGGCCGAGGCCGGGGCGATAAACCCCATATCGGTGGCGATCGGCCTTGGCGCCTTGACCACCACCATCCTCGCCGAGAAGCTCAGCGCCCGCATCCCAGGCGCGCTGATCGCGCTAGTCGGCGCGTCGCTAGCCACGTCAGCGCTGGACCTGCCACGGCGCGGCGTCGCGGTGCTGGGCGCGGTGCCCGCCGGATGGCCGAGGCTCAGCCTGCCAATGGTGGGGTTCGAACACATCCTCCCGCTGGTCGGCCTCGCCTTCGTCATCTCGCTGGTGGTGATGGTCCAGACCGCCGCGACCACCCGTTCGTTCAGCGGCGACGACCTGGACCCCGACGTCAACCGGGACTTTGTCGGCGTCGGCGTCGGCTCCATGCTGGCCGGTCTGTTCGGCGCCTTCCCGGTCAACGCCAGCCCGCCGCGAACCGCCATCGTCGCCGGAACCGGCGGGCGCTCTCAATTCGCCGGTCTCGCGGCCGCCCTCGCGGTCTTGCTGCTCGCGGCGTTCGGGACGCGGTTCCTGAGCGCCGTGCCCGTCGGCGCGCTGGGCGGGATCCTCCTGTTTGTGGCCCAGCGGATCTTTCATCTGCGCACCTTCCTTGAGATTCTGCGCCGATCGCCGGCTGAGTTCGCCCTGGCGCTGCTGACCACGGCGCTGATCGTCGCGCTGCCGATCCAGACCGGGGTGGCGATCGGGATATTTCTGTCGCTGGCCCACGGCGTCTTCACCACGACGCGCGCGCGTCCGATCCCGTTCGAACGGGTTCCGGACACCACGGTATGGTGGCCGGCCCCGTCGCCCGGCGCCGGCGAGACCGAGCCGGGCGTCGTAGTCATGGGCTTTCAGGCGCCGCTGTCCTTCCTCAACGGCTACGAATTTCGCCGCGGTCTGATCGCCGCCATCGCGCGGAACCAGGGCGTCAGCCGCCTGCTGATCCTCGAGGCCAGCAGCATTGTCGAGATCGACTTCACCGCCTCGGCCATTTTGTCCGAGGTGATCGCCAAGGCTCGCGGCGCGGGGATGGATTTCGCGGTCGCACGCCTTGAGTCAGTACGCGCGCAGGCGGCTTTTGATCGCTTCGGCCTCACCGATCTTCTGGGTCCTGACCACGTTTTCCGCAGCGTCCAAGCCGCGATCCAGGCCTTGGGGAAATCGGCCTAGGACTCCGCCATCGGCCGCCTGTGGTTCGATCCGTCGTCCAATCGTCGAAACTTAAAATCTAACGGTCGTTAGTTTGTTTATTGACTCCAGCCGCGATCGGTCGCGTGATGGGGCGGCTGAACGTCGGCGCAGATCGACCCGGGAGGCGACCATGGACTTCGAACTTCCAGCCGAGGATGATCCGCGCCGCATCGAGGTGCGCGCCTGGTTCGCCGAGCGGCCCCGTCCAACCGGCCGCGAACTGGCCGAGGCCGGCTACGCAGCGCCGCACTGGCCCAAGCCCTGGGGGCTTGCGGCCGACGCCGAGCTGCAGCTGATCATCGATGAAGAGATCAAGCGCGCCGGGGTCAACCCGCCCAACCTGGTCAATCCGGTGGCCGTCAACAATTGCGCTCAGAGCCTGCTGACCCACGGAACCGACGCCCAGCGCGAGCGGTTCCTGACGCCGGCCCTCGCCGGGGAGGAGATCTGGTGCATGCTGTTCAGCGAACCGGCCGGCGGGTCGGACCTGGGCGCCCTTCGCACCACCGCCCGGCGCGAGGGCGACCACTATGTGGTCAACGGCCAGAAGATCTGGACCTCCCTGGCCCACAAGGCGAAGATCAGCGTGCTGGTCGCGCGCACCGATCCCAGCGCGGCCAAGCACGCGGGCCTCTCCCAATTCCTGATCGATATGGCGAGCCCCGGCGTCACGGTGCGGCCGATCATCGACCTGTCGGGCCACGAGAACGAATATAACGAAGTGTTCCTCGAGGACGTGATCGTCCCCGCCGACCGGCGGCTCGGCCAGGAGGGCGAGGGCTGGGCGATCAGTATGCGCCAGCTGCAGACCGAGCGGGTCGCTCTCTCCAAGCCCGGCGCCATCTGGGGCGCGGGGCCGACCGCGCGGGAGCTGGTGGCGGGCCTGGACCAGATCGGCGCGCTCGATGATCCGCTGGTGCGCGACGAGGCGGCCGAGATCTATATCGAGGGCGAGATCCTGCGTCTTCTGGCCTACCGCTCGCTCAGCGACCGGATGAACGCCAAGGCCTCCGGCCCGGAAGGCGCGGTGCGCAAGATGCTGGCCGCGCCGCACGGCCAGCGGATCGTCGACCTGGCCAAGCGGGTCCAGGGCCCGCGCGGCATGCTGGCGGGCGAGACGGCGTTTCCGCTGACGCCGGGCCGCAAGGGTATCTATGACGACTGGGACTACGCCTTCTGGTTCAGCCCGGCGGTGACCTTGGGCGTCGGCACCCAGGAGATCCTGAAGAATGTCGTGGGCGAGCGGATGCTTGGCCTGCCTCGGGAACTGGATCCGACCGCCAAAGGCCCTTGGAACGAGAGCCAGACGGCCAAGCGCGCGGAGAAAACCGCATGAACTTCTCCATCAGCGACGATCATCAGATGCTGAAGGACTCCGCCCAGGTCTTTCTCGACAAGCAGGTGTCCCTGAAACCGCTGCTAACCCCCGGCGCCACGGTGCGCGACGCGGGCTACGCCGCCAACTGGGCCAAGATCGCCGAAATGGGCTGGCCTGGGCTGCTTATCCCCGAAGACTACGGCGGCGCGGGGCTTTCCTGCATCGACTTGGTCATGATCGTCGAGGAGTTGGGTCGCACCCTGGCGCCCAGCCCGTTCCTGGGCACGCTGCTGGGAACCTTGGCGGTGATGAAGGGCGGCGACGCGACGCAAAAGAGCCGCGTCCTGCCGCGGATCGCCTTGGGCGAGATCGCGCTGGCCTTGGCCGCCGCCGAGGCGGACGGGCGCGAGGATGGGCCGGATCGGCAGACGCGCGCATCTCAGCATGGTGGCTGGCGCATCACCGGACGCAAAGCCTTCGTCATCGACGCGGCGGAGGCGCAGATGCTGGTGGTGACGGCGCGGACGGATGCGAGCGCGGCGCGGCGCCTGTTCCTGGTCGACGCCGGCCAGGCCGGGGTCCAGGTCGCCATCGAGCCCTGGCGCGACATCACCCGCCAGGTCTGCACCGTCACTTTGGACGACGCCGAGGCCGAACCGCTGGACGCAGCCGGCGACGCGCTGTGGCCCTGGGTGCGCGACCGGGCGCTGCTGGCCCTGTCGGCGGAGAACGCCGCCGGCCTGCGCCATGTGCTGGACGTGACCGCCGACTATGCCCGCCAGCGCGTCGCGTTCGGCCGGCCGATCGGCGCCTATCAGGCCATCAAGCACGGCCTGGCCGACATGCTGGGCCAGGCCGAATGCGCCCGCACCGCGACGCTCTACGCCGCCTGGGCGCTGTCGGAAGAAAACCCCCGCGGACCCCTCGCGGCGGCCATGGCCAAGGCCTATTCCAGCGACGCCTATGTCGAGGCGGCGCATCGCAGCATCCAGATCTTCGGCGCCATCGGCTTCACCTGGGAGATGCCGAACCACCTCTATCTGAAGCGGGCCCGGGCCAATGCCGAGCTGTTCGGCGCGCCCAGGGAGCATCGCTCCAGGGTGATCGACCTGGCGCGGGCGGAGCTCGCGGCATGAGCGCGCCGCATGCCCCCCCGAAAGCGCCTATGGATGGCCTGACTGTCGTCGATTTCAGCTCGATGGTCGCCGGCCCCTGGGCCACGCGGCTAATGGCCGATTGCGGCGCCGAGGTGATCAAGATCGAGCCGCGCGGCGAGGGCGACGTGATGCGCTATGTCCCGCCGGTCGTCGATGGCATGAGCCGGGTGTTCGCCCAGTTCAATCGCGGCAAGAAGAGCGTGGCGCTGGACCTGAAGGCGACGGGCGATGTCGAGACCGCCCGGCGGCTGATCGACGGCGCCGACGTGGTCGTGGAGAATTTCCGGCCCGGCGTAATGGACCGCCTGGGCCTGGGCTATGCGGCGGCCAAGGCGCGCAATCCGCGGCTGGTCTATTGTTCGGTCTCCGGCTTCGGCCAGGATGGGCCGTTGGCCGGGGAGGCGGCCTATGCGCCCGTGGTCCACGCCATGACCGGCTTCGATCTGGCGGTGATGGCCGCACAGGGCGACGAGGTCGAGCCCCGCGCGTCCGGAGTGATGATCGCCGACGTGGTCGCCGCGTCCTACGCGTTTGGGGCGGTGCAGTCGGCGCTGCTGCGGCGCGAGCGGTTCGGCGTTGGCGCCTATGTCGATGTCAGCCTGATCGAATCCATGATGAGCCTGGTCGGCATCCAGTATCAGGAAGCCCAGTCGGACCGCCCGCTGAAGTCCACCGCCTTTCGGCCCACCCGGACCGCCGACGGCTACATCATCGCGCCGCTGGTCACCGTGCGGAACTACCAATCGCTGTTCGCCGCGATCGGGCGGCCGGACTGGGCGGACGAGGCGGTAATGGCCTCGCAGGCGGCGCTGACGAAGCGGCGCAAGGATGTCGAGGACCTGCTCGCGATCTGGGCGGCGAGCCGCACCAGCGCGGAGTGCACGCGGGTCCTGAACGCCGCCGGCGTGCCGTGCGGGGCCTACGCCGCCGCCAAGGATGTGCTGAGCCATCCGCACCTGAAGGCGCGGGGCGCTTTCGGTGAACTGGCGGACGCGGGCGGCGCGTTTTCGGTGCTGAACCCGCCCTTCCGCTTCGACGGTGCGCCGCCGAGCGCCGAGGCCTTCGTCGCCCGTCTGGGCGAGCATACCGCCGAGGTGATCGGCGCCTTGCCCCGGCCCGAACCCGTTGTTGCGAGGAACTGAGCCATGGATCTGGGCATTTCAGGGCGCAAGGCCATCGTCTGCGGCGCCAGCCAGGGGCTGGGACGGGGCGTCGCCGCCGCGCTGGCCGCCGAGGGCGTCCAGGTGCTGATCGCCGCGCGAAACCCCGAGCGGCTCGAAGCGACGGCCAAGGCGATCGGCGAGGAGACCGGCAATGCCCCGGCCTGGGTTTCGGCGGACGTCGCCACCGAGCATGGCCGCGCGGCCATGCTCGCGGCCTGCCCTCAGCCGGACATCCTGATCAACAACGCCGGCGGTCCGCCGCCAGGGGACTTTCGCACCTGGTCGCGCGACGATTGGATCAAGGCGCTGGACGCCAACATGCTCTCCGCGATCGAGCTGATCCGCCAGACCATCGATGGGATGATCGAGCGCAAATTCGGCCGGATCGTCTCCATCACCAGCCATATGGTCAAGGCGCCCGCCGCCATGCTGGGCCTCTCCAACGGCGCCCGCTCTGGCCTGACCGGCTTCGTCGGCGGCGTGGCCCGCGATGTGGCCCAGCACAATGTGACGCTGAACAACGTCCTGCCGGGCCAGTTCGACACCGACCGGCTGAAGAACAACCAGCGCGCCTTCGCCGCCGCCCGCAAGGTCGAGTTCGAGCAGGCCCGGCAGGATTTCATGCGCCAGATTCCGGCCAGGCGGTTCGGCCAGCCTCACGAGTTCGGCGCCGCCTGCGCCTTCCTCTGCAGCGCCCAGGCCGGCTTCATCACCGGCCAGAACCTGCTGCTGGACGGCGGGCAGTTCCCGGGACTGCTGTGACGCCAACCTTGAAACCGAGGAGACGGCGATGACCGTTTTGGAGCGCACGGCCGAGGCGGCCGCGGCCAAGTCGGGCCTGGTGATGGAGGACCGCGAACATCACCTGTTCCGCGTCGCCCGCCGCGCCTTCGTCGAGGAGGACGTGCTGGAAGAGGAGCGGCGGCAGATCTTCGATCGCTGCTGGCTCTATCTCGGCCACGGCTCGGAGATCCCGAACAATGGCGACTTCGTCACGCGCTCGGTCGGCGGGCGCGAACTGGTGTTCAACCGGGACCGGGGCGGGGCGGTGCACGCCTTTTTGAACAGCTGCCCGCACCGGGGCGCGACCCTGGTGCGCGAGCCGCGGGGCAACGCCATCGCGTTCCAGTGTTTCTATCATGGCTGGGCGTTCAACGTGAACGGCCGCTTCGCCTCGCGCTACGCCGAGGGCAATTACGGCGAAGGCCACTATTCAGGCGGCTGCGCGGACTTGGTGGCCACGCCCCGGCTGGAACATTACCGCGACTTCTATTTCATCAATTTCGACAGGAGCGCGGTCGGACTGTCGGATTATCTCGCCGGCGCCAAGGAATATATCGACCTGGTCGCCGACCAGGGCGAGGTGGGGATGGAGATCGTCGGCTCGGACCAGCGCTATTTCATCGACGCCAATTGGAAGTTGCTGGCCGAGAACAGCGTCGACGGTTTCCACGGCGTGCCGACCCACTCGACCTATTTCGACTATCTGCAGAAAGTCGGCGGCGTCAGCATGGGCGACGCGAACAATCGTTTTCGCGGCGCCATGCACGACCTCGGCAACGGTCATGCGGTGATCGAGTATCCCTCGCCATGGGGTCGGCCCATGGCGCGATGGACGCCGGCCTGGGGCGAGGACAGGCGCGAGATGATCGCGCAGCAGCGCGCGCGCCTGGTGGCGACGTTCGGCCAGGAACGCGGCCTGCGCATGGCCGAGCTGAGCCGCAATATGATCATCTTTCCGAACCTGGTGATCAACGACATCATGGCCATCACCGTGCGGACCTTCCATCCGCTGGCGCCGGGCCGGATGGCGGTCAGCGCCTGGGCGCTGGGGGTGAAGGACGAGGACGAGCGCCTGCGCGCGCTTCGGCTGTTCAACTTCCTGGAATTTCTGGGTCCAGGCGGGTTGGCCACGCCGGACGATGTCGAGGCGCTGGAATCCTGCCAGCGCGGCTACCGGAACCTGCGCGAGGCGGCCTGGAACGACATCTCCAAGGGCATGCCGCGCGGCGCCGATGCGCACACCGACGACGAGGAGCAGATCCGCTGCTTCTGGCGCGAATGGGACCGCCGTATCGCCGGAGGCTGGGCATGAGCGCCGCGCCCGCCCCCGGCCCAACCCGCTCCGATGTCGAGGACTTCCTCTATGCCGAGGCGGCCCTGCTGGATGACTGGCGCCTCAGCGAATGGTTCGCCCTGTTCGCCGAGGGCGCGACCTATCAGGCGCCCACCGCCGGCGCGCCGGAGGATGACGATCCGACTAAGTCGCTGTTCTATATCGCCGATGACTATGTGCGCCTGCGCGAGCGGATCGGTCGGCTGAACAAGAAGGAGGCCCACGCAGAATATCCCCACTCGCGCGTGCGGCACATGATCAGCAATGTCCGCATTACCGGGGTGGGCGACGGATCCTCGGACGTGACCTGCAACTTCGTCGTCTACCGTTCCAAGAACGGCAAGGTCGATACCTTCTTCGGCCACAGCCTCTACGTGATCGACTGGTCGGGCGAGGCCTGGAGGATCGCGTCGAAGCGCGTCGTCCTGGACATGGACATGCTCTACCCCGGCAAGCTCAGCATCGTGATCTGAAGGAGACGCCGCCATGGCCGAGATTCTAGCGCTGGGCGTCAGCCACTATCCGCCGCTGGCGGGACCGGACGAGCGGATGGCCTACATCCTGCGGCGTATGCTGCAGAACCCAACGCTGCCGGCATCGCTGCGCGAGCCCGCCGGCTGGCCCGAGGCCATGCGGGCCGAGTGGGGCTCCGACGAGGGCCTCGGTGCGGCCCGGCGGCACCGCTCGGATCTGGTCGCCGCGCTGATGAAAACCCGAGTCGCGCTGGACGCGTTCGGTCCCGACTTCGTCGTCATCTGGGGCGACGATCAGTACGAGAACTTCAAGGAAGACGTGGTGCCGCCATACTGCGTCAGCGCCTATGAGCGTTTCAAGATCACCGTGCCGCCGGGCAACGTCTGGGGCGAGCCGGCGGGGGAGCTGTTCGAGACGCCCGGGCACGTGCGCGGCGCGAAACACTTGACGACGGGGCTGATCGACGCCGGCTTCGACGCCGCCTACGCCTACAAGCCCTTGCACCACAGCCTGGGCCACGCCTTCGCCAACGCGGTTCTGTACCTCGACTACAACCGCGTCGGGTTTCCCTATCCGATCGTTCCGGTCTCCATCAACTGCTACGGACGGCGGGTCATATGCCAGCGCGGCGGCTTTCCCGGCTTCGACCGCGCCCTGACCGAAAGCGACCTCGATCCGCCCGCGCCGACGCCCCGGCGCCTGTTCGACCTGGGCGCCGCCACCGCCCAGATCCTGGCCGCATCGCCCTGGCGCGTGGCCGTGCTCGCCTCGTCTGGCTGGTCGCACGCCTTCCTGACTGAGAAGAACCACTTCCTCTATCCCGACACCCCCGCAGACCGGCGCATGTACGAGGCGCTCCGCGTCGGCGACTACGAGACCTGGCGCAACCACACGGCCTCGGCGGTGGAGGAGAGCGGGCAGCAGGAGTTGTTGAACTGGATGTGTCTGGCGGGAGCGCTGAAGGAACTGGGCCGCAAGCCCGTGTCGACCGAGTTCATCGACACCTGGATCTTCAATTCGTCCAAAGCCTTCCTGATCTCGCCACCCTGATGCCTCGCCAGGAGACACCAAACATGCGCCTGAGCGGCATGGTCGCGCTCGTGACCGGGACCAGCCCGAACATCGGCGGCGGAATCGCCGAGGCTCTGGCGCATGAGGGTGCGACGATCATCGCCGTCGACGCCCGTCCCGAGAACGCGACGGATTGCGCCCACGCGATCGAGGCGGTCGGCGGCAGGGCGCTGGGACTCACCTGCGACGTCTGTGACGAGGATCAGGTCCGCGGGGCGGTCGAGGCGGGCCTTTCGGCGTTCGGGAGGATCGACATCCTGGTCAACAACGCCGCCACCTTCAACAAGAAGGGCGTGCTCGACATGCCGCTGGCCGAGTGGCGCAAACAGGCCGACGTGATCCTGACCGGCGCCTTCCTGTTCACCCAATATGTCGCCCGGTCGATGATCGCGCGCTCCGTCGCCGGCCGCGTCCTCAACATCATCTCCACCGCCGGGCACCAGGGGGAGCCGGGCAATATCGCCTACAGCACGGCCAAGTGCGGCCTCCTGAACTTCACCCGCTCCGCCGCCATGGAGCTGGTCGGTCACAATATTCGCGTCAACAGCCTGACCCCGACGGCGACCGATCCCGCCGAGAGCTTCGAGCGCGCCGCCCGCTGGGGTCGCCAGGCGCGATCGCCCGCCGCGCTCACCGCGCTGATGGAGCCCTTTCGGCGCAGCGTGCCTATGCAGAGGCTGCCGAAACCCACCGACTATGGGCTCGCGGCGACCTTCTTGGTCTCGGACGACGCCGCCATGATCACGGGGACGGATCTGCGCGTCGACGCGGGCGCTATCGCGCGCTACTGGGCCTGGGATCCAGCCGCCGGCCATATGGACGCCAGGGCGTGACCATGGCGACCCCTTCCCTGATCGACGTCCATTCGCACGTGGTTCCTAGATCCCTGCCGGGGGATCCGACCGGCGGGGCGATCGGTGCCTGGCCCTCGGTCCATTGCGAGGCCTGCGGGCTCAAGGCCATGGTAAAAATGGGAGAAAAGCCCTTCCGCGAGATCGATGACCGCTCTTGGGACGTCAAGCGACGCGTCGCCGACATGGACGAGGCCGGCGTCTCGGCCCAGGCGCTCTCGCCCATGCCGGAGCTTCTGTCCTATTGGTTCGACCCTGGTCCCGCGCTCGAACTCGGCCGCCATGTCAACCACACGATCGGCGAGATGGTCGCGCTGCGGCCGGACCGGTTCTTCGGCCTGGGAACGGTGCCGCTGCAGGATCCGGAGCTGGCGGCGAAAGAGGTCGCCGGCCTTCGCGCCCGGTTCGGCCTCGTGGGCGTCGAGGTCGGCAGCAACATTGCCGGCGCCTATCTGGGCGACGAACGGTTCGATCCCTTCTTCGCCGCCGCCCAAGAGCACGACCTGGCCATCTTCGTGCACGCCCTGCATCCGCTGAGCGCGCGCGACCTGAAGCGGCACCCGATGCTGACGCCCTTCGCCGGCTTCACGGTCGACACGGCCCTTTGCGCCGCCAGCCTGATCATGGAGGGCGTGCTGGAGCGTTTCCCGCGCCTGAAGCTGGGCTTCAGCCACGGCGGCGGGGTGCTCGCGCCGATCCTGCACCGCATGGAGTTCGGCTGGACCAGCACCGGCGGCTTCAACGGCAAACTGCCGCAATCGCCCAAAGCCTATGCGCGGCGGTTCTTCTACGACAGCCTGGTCTATGACGAGGCCTATCTGGAGCATCTGACGGCGCACATGGCGCCCGGCCAGGTCTTCCTCGGCACCGACTATCCTTACTTGATCCAGCAGCCCGAGCCGCGCGTGTTCATCGAATCCGCCGCCGCTTTGCCCGGTGTTGAGGCATCGATCTGGAGCGATGCGGCCCGGCGGTTCCTGGGCGTTGCGCCCGCCGGCGCACTCGGCGAGCCTCTCGCCCATGACACGCATCATGGCTGACGGCGAAGACATCCCGAGGGCGCTCTCGAAATCGCAGGTGACCCGCCGCCTGATCCTGGAGGCGGCGGCCGGCCTGTTCCGTCAAAAGGGCTATGCGGCGGTGTCCTTGCGCGACATCGCCCAGGCCGTGAACATGAAGACCGGCAGCCTCTACTATCACTTCGACAGCAAGGAGAGCCTGGTCGAGGAGATCCTGACCCTGGGCACCCAGGGCGCGATGGCCGCGTCGATCGAGGCCGTGGAGGCCCTCGGACCGGCCGCCGATCCGGTGGACAAGCTGGAGGCGGTGTTTTCCGCCCACACCCGGTTCCTGCACGACGAGGCGGATTTCGCCAGCGCCAACCTGAAGATCCTGGGGCAGGTGCCGCCGGCGATCCGCGAACGGCATGTCCGCCAGGATCGCGAATACGGGGCGTTCGTCGCCGGACTTATCGACGAGATCGCCGAGACCCGCGGCCTGGCGCCCGGCGTCGATCGCTCGGTGCTCAGAATGCTGTGCTTCGGCGCGATGAACTGGTCGATCTCCTGGTACGACCCCCAAGGGCTCAATCCGAAACAGATCGCCGACCAGCTGATGAGCCTGGTGCGCCGGGGCGCGCTGGCGACGCCGGAAATCGATCCAGGCGACCCGGCCGCGCCGCGCGCAGGGAGGATTGCATGACGAACCTCGCACCCGAGAGGGCCCGAACCGCCGATCGCCTGCCGGACGACCTGGCCAGGGCGGTGGCCGATCCCAAGGCCTATGCGGACCTGGACGCCCTGCACGAAAAGCTTAAGGCGATCCGGCGGGATCATCCGTTCGCCAGGTCCGACCTGCCGGACTACGCGCCCTTCTGGGTCGCCTCGAAATTCGACGACATCCAGTCCATCGCCCGCCAGAACGACGTCTTCCTGAGCGGTATGGGCGCCCTTATCCCAAAGGCCATGGCCGCCCGGACGGGCGCCGCGGCGCAAGGTTTTCGCAGCGTGGTCGGCATGAATGCGCCCGAACACATGGATTATCGCCTGCTGACCCAGGCCTGGCTGGCGCCCAAGAACATCCGCAAGCTGGAGGACGGCATGCGCGCCCTGGCGAGGCGCTATGTGGACAAGATGGCGGCGGCCGGCGGCGAGATCGACTTCGTCCGCGATATCGCGGTGCACTATCCGCTGCTGGTGGTGATGTCGATCCTGGGCGTTCCGCCGGAAGACGAGCCGATGATGCTGCGCCTGACCCAGGAATATTTCGGCAATACCGACGCAGAGCTGACCCGCCGCGGAACCCTGACGCCGGAGGAGGTCCAAACCGGCCTGATGGAGACCATCGGCGAGGTCAGCGCCTATTTCCGCGCCATCACCGCCGATCGCCGGCGCCGACCCGCGGACGACCTGGCCAGCGTGATCGCCAATGGCCGTATCGGCGGCGAACTGATGCCGGAGACCGACTCCCTCGGCTATTACATCACCATCGCCTTCGCCGGACATGACACCACCTCGTCCTCCACCTCCGGCGGCATGTGGGCCCTGGCCGAGCGGCCGGACGAGCTGGCCAAGGTCAAGGCCGATCCGTCCCTGATCCCGGGCCTGGTCGAGGAGTCGATCCGCTGGACCACGCCGGTTCAGCAGTTCGTGCGCGTGGCGGCCCGCGACGCCGAGGTGCGCGGCCAAACCGTCCGCCAGGGTGAGCAGGTGGCCCTGTGCTTTCCCTCCGGCAACCGCGACGAGGAGGCCTTCGAGGACCCCTTCGCCTTCCGCGTCGATCGCAAGACCAACAAGCACGTGGCGTTTGGTTATGGCCCCCACCAATGCCTGGGGCTGCATCTGGCCCGTATGGAGATGGCGATCTTCTTCGAGGAATTGCTGCCGCGGCTGGACTGGGTGGAGCTGGCCGGCGAACCGCGCCGGACGATCACCAATTTCGTCGGCGGCCCGAAGACGCTGCCGCTGCGCTATCGGATGGTCTGACCTTTCAGCCGCCGCCGAACAGGTCCCCTTTCGCCCACCGGCTCTCATTGGCCAGCAGCTTCAGCTTGAGCGCCCGGCCGCCGGTGGCGGAGAAGCCGCCCAGCTTCTGGCCTGCGGCGACCACCCGGTGGCAGGGGACGATGGGGGCGAAGGGATTTCGGCCCAGCGCGACGCCCACGGCGCGGGACTCGTTGAGATCCCCCAGCGCACGGGCGATCTCGCCGTAGGTGCTGGTCTGGCCGGGTCCGATGTCGCGCGCCAGGGCATAGACTTGGCGTTCGAACGCCGAGACCACGGACAGGTCCAATTCGAGATCGCGCAGGTCATCGTTTGAGCCGTCGATCAGGCTGGCGATCCGTGCGATGGCGGGCGCGAACTCAGGCGCGGGCTCGGTTTCCTGTGCGCCTGGATACAGCCGGCGAATGCGCGCGCGGATGGCCGCCGGGCTCGGTTCCGGCAGCAGGCAGCCGCGAATCCGGCCCTCGGCGGTGATCAGGCCGCACCAGCCGAGGGTGGTTTGAAAGATGCTGAAATCTGGACTCATCGGTGATATATAATACCAAGGGCCTCTTAGTTTAACTCTTGGTTCTCCCCCGTTTCGTCATCCTGAGCCGCGCCCGCTGGGGCGCGTGTCGAAGGACGCAAAGACGGCGCCGTCACTGCGTCCTTCGACACGCCGCTTCGCGCCGGCTCAGGATGACGTCGTCAGGGGTCAGCCTTAATGGCCGTTGTTATAATATGCCTGGCTGTTTTAAGCGCGGATCAGCGCAACCAGGTATCGGGCTGGCTGGTCGCTTTCGTTGCTGAAGCTGCAATCGGCCGGCGGGCCGAATTCCAGGCGGTCGCCGGGACAGAGGTCGGTGCGCGACGGCCCTTCGATGATGGCGATGCGGCCTTCGATCACCCACAGGACCTGGCGGATCAGCGCGTAGGACGAGGCGGGGATCGCCACTGACGCTCCGGCCGGCAAATCGACCTCGACCAGCTCTAGCGGCAGGCGGGCGCTCAGATAGACCTGTCGGCGCCGATAGCCGGAGGCCGGATCCGTCCAGGTCGGCTGGTCCGCCGCGCGGACGCAGCGGGCCGCGTCCGCCTCCGGCTCGGTCAACAGCTCCGCCAGCGTGACATCGAAGGCGGAGGCGATGCGGGCCAGCACCGACGCGGTCGGGCTCGCCTCCTCCCGCTCGATCTTGCTGAGCATGGCCCTGGATACGCCGCAGCGATCGGCCAGATCGGCCAGCGACCACTTGCGTCCCGCGCGCTCCGCGGAAATCCGTCGCGCCAGTTGGGCGCCGGGGTCCATTATATTTGACATATTGTCATCTATCATGGATAAAATGGAGACTGTCAACGAAGGCGCGGATGAGGGTCATGGCTTCCGATACAATCGGCGCGGGGAACAGTTCCATCCGAATCGCCAAACTCAAAGACGCTCGCGCGATCAGCGAAATCTATGCGCCCTATGTGGCCGAGACGGTGATTTCGTTTGAACTCGACCCGCCGGGCGCGACCGAGATGGCCGGGCGCATGAAACGGATCGGGGCGAGCCTGCCCTGGCTGGTCCATGAGCGGGACGGGCAGGTGCTGGGCTACGCCTATGCCAGCCCGCACGCGGAGCGCGCCGCCTATCGCTGGTCGGCCGATGCGACCGTGTATGTGGCGCGCGGCGCGCATCGGCGGGGCGTCGGACGATCCCTCTACCAACTGCTGACGGCGATACTGGACGCGCAAGGTTTTCACAGCGTGTTCGGCGGGATCACCCTGCCCAACGCCGGCAGTGTCGGTCTGCACGAGGCGTGCGGCTATGCGCCGATCGGCGTCTATCGCGAAGTCGGCTTCAAGTTCGGCGCCTGGCATGACGTCGGCTGGTGGGGGCTGCGGCTGAACGCGCCAGCGAGCGAGCCGTCGGAGCCGGCGTCCTTCACCGAAGAGATCTTTGATCGCGCCGTCCGGTCCGCTGCGCGGCAGGGCCAGGGCTGACGCGGCCGCATTCCGCCCTATCGCGACGACAGGTCCGCCTCGCGCTGCCTGAACCATTCGAGGATGCAGTCGCGGTCCTGGCAGCCTTCGCGGGCGGCGCGTTCGGACTGAGCGACGCGGAGGACCTCGCCGGTGTCGTCCTGGGCCAGCGCGGCGCGGTAAAGCGCGGCGATGCGGCGGTCCTCGGCCTCCAGCGACCGGTCGCCGCAGATGGTCCGGTCGGCATAGGAGCGCGCCCAGCGGCACCGCGGCGGCAGCGGTGGCCCCAAGCTGGCGTAGCTCGCAGGCGGCGACGCCGCGATCGGCGGGGCGCGTTTGGCCGGCGCGCCCGGCTGGGTTGGGATGGGCGTTGTCGGGACCTGGATCGCCGGGATCGGGGTCACCCCCGCCACGGCCTGCGGCGGCGCCGCGCTCTCCGGCGCGGGCGCTCCGACGGGAACCGGCGCGCCCTCGGCCGGCATGCCGTTGGGCTGCAGCCTGGAGGCCCAGTCGGTGATGTCGGCGCCAGCGACCCCGCTGATCAGGACATCGGCGCCCGACACCTGATAGACCATGCCAATGTGATCGGGCGTGGGCTGGGCGGCGTATTTCACGCTCGCCGTCAGATCGCTCGTATCCCCCAGATTGCGCACCGCGCCGGCGGGCAGGGCCAGATGCAGCTCGCCCGAGCAGGTGGTCTTTTTGGAATCGTCGTCATAGCTGTCCAGCAGCGGCGCCTCGATCCTCAGATTGGCCTGCTTGGCCAGTTGGGTCAGCGCCAGGCGGTTGGAGGCCGCCGTCTGCTTCTCGGCCTGTTCGAAGATCAGGTTCTTGACCTCGGCGGCGGTGTCCATGGCCGCGCACAGGGAGGCGGCGCGGTCATTGGCCAGGGTGTCGGTCTTGACCTTGGGGCCGCACGCCGCCAGCGCAATCGCGATCACCAGCCCCAACGCCCAAGCTCTGTTCGTCAAACCCAACGCTCTGCTCCACCCACTGGGCGGCATGCTGCCTTGGCGAGGGGAATTTGGCCAGCACGCATGCGGCCAGTCTTCAAGCGTCGGGCGGCGTTCCCCATCCAATCGCGTTTCGCAGCCTGACGCCGCTGGCGTGGAGGCTGGTTTCCCACACGCCTCTCAGCGGAACCAGGCTCCGCATGATCCGCAGCTCGACGCCTTCGGCCGCCAGCGCGGCTGGCAGGTCGGTCAAGGTCAGTATCCCCAGCGGCGTCACCGGCGCGCGGGCGACCCACATGCCAGCGTCGTCCAGGTCCTCGAATGCCGCGGCGGGCAGTTCGTAGCGATGGATGCTGGCGCTGTTCAGCCGCTCGAACCAGGCCCATTCGATATGGGCGATGGCGGTGCGGGCGCGCCCGCCCCACCACCGATCCAGGTCGTCCGGCGTTGTGTCGGCCGTCGGCCAGAGCAGGATGCGCGGGCAGTCGCGGGGGAACAAGTACATCGCCTGGCGCCGTTCCTCGATGGCCCAGACCAGCGGCCCGTTCAGCCAGTCGCGCCCGCCCTTGCGCTGGGCCGGAATGGCCACGGAGCGCGGCGTGAATACCTCGATCGTCGGGTCCTCGCTGAAATGGAACAGGCGCGGCGACAGGGCGAACGACTCAGCTGCTGACGCCGACCTTGGCGCCTTCGCAGTCGAGGAAGGTGGCCAGCTTGACGCCGTGCTCCTCCCGGGGCGGACGGGTGAAGGTAATCCCGGCCGCGGCCTTGGCGGCGTGGAACGCCTCGATGTCCTCGACCGAGAAACCCAGTTCGCAGCCGCCGGCGGGATTGTCGTCCGAGGCGATGTGCAGGGCCAGCGTGGTCTCGCCAGTGACGAACTCGCTCCAGTCGGAGGTCTGGAACTTGAGCGGCAAACCCAAGGTGTCACGATAGAAGACGACCGCCGCATCCATGTCGGACACGAACTTGATTACATAGGCCAGGCGCATGGAACGGCCCTCCCGATTGGCGTATGGCGACATGATAGCAGGGCGGTCACCGCGGACCAGATGACGGCCGAGCGCGACACCGCTTTTTGAGTTGAGAGAATTTCCATACGGGAATGGTTCGTATTTTGAGCGCCGGATGTCTAACCTTGGTGACTGGACTGGACGACTCACAGGCGGGGTGACCGGAGTGTTTGAGATGGCGGTATCAACTTCGCGACGCTCGCGGAGCGGGCGGGCTCGCATGCGCTCCGTCCAAACGCTCGCAGCGGTGCTCGTTGCGACTTTAGTCAGCGGAGTCGCTTCCGCGGCGTCCGCGTCTGATCTAGCCGTTGTTGGAGCCAAGGTTTATCCGGCGCCGGACGCGCCGGCGATTACGAATGCGGTGCTTCTCGTCCACGACGGACGCATCCAGGTGATCGGCCCTCGCGGCGCTGTGACGATACCGGCCGGCGCCGCCATTCTGGACGAAACGGGAAAGGTCATTACCGCGGGGTTTTGGAACAACCATGTCCATCTGCTGACGCCAATCCTGATCGACGAGAAGAACCAGACGGACGCCGCGCTTACCCTGGAACTCGATCGGATGTTCACGCGGTGGGGTTTCACCACGGTATTCGATCTCGCCTCGACCACGGCGACGGCCAGCGATCTTCGCCGCCGCGTCGAGGCCGGCGTTGTCGCGGGCCCCAATATTCTCACCGTCGGCGAGCCGTTCTATCCACCGCATGGCACGCCCTCTTACGCCAAGCCGATCTACGAGCAGTACCACCTGCCGTCAGCGGAAATTCAGTCCATCCCAGAAGCGGTGGCGCGCGTCGATCGCCAGGTCGCGCAGGGCGTGAATGGGATCAAGCTGTTCACGGGGGCGGTGGAAGGCGCGAGCGGTGTTTTGCCGATGCCCCTGGACGACGCGCGCGCGATCAGCGCGGAAGCCCACCGGCTGGGGCGCCCGGTGTTCGCCCATCCCAGCAATCAGGCCGGGCTCGACGTCGCAGTCGATGGCGGCGTGGACATCCTCGCCCACGTAGCGCCCCTGTCGGGCCCTTGGACGCCCGCGTTCATTGATCGCCTGAAGGCGCGGCATATGGCCTTGATCCCGACCTTGATGCTGTTCCAGGTCTACCCGTCGTCGGAGACGCCCATGGAGGTTGCGCTTCAACAGCTGAAAGCCCAGGCGGACTCTGGGGGCGATATTCTGTTCGGCACCGACGCGGGGTTCATGGACGTGTACGATCCGACAGCGGAATATTCCCTGATGGGTCGCGTACTAGACTGGCGCGCCATCCTCGCCTCGCTGACGAGCACCCCGGCGCGGCGGTTCGGACAAGCCGATAGGCGAGGGCGTTTGGCGCCGGGAATGATCGCCGATTTCGTTGTGTTGAACGGGGATCCCGCGGAAGACGTGACCAACTTCGCCAAGGTGCGCGCGGTGTTCCGCGGCGGGAAGGTGATTTCCGGGGCGCCATAGGGCGCGGCAGTTCCTCCCCCGTTGGGGGAGGGGGACCGCGAAGCGGTGGAGGGGTGTTTGCCGGATTGGTCTCAGCGGTGGCTAAGTCCCCCTCAGTCGCTTCGCGCCAGCTCCCCCAACGGGGGAGCAATGTAGCAGTCAGGGCTTGGCTGTGAGGTGAGGTGGGACTAGGGTCCTCGTCATGAAGGCCTAGGCAGACATAGGCGCCGCGGAAACGCAGGCATTGTCTTCCAAGCGGGCGCGGCCCACGCACCGCGCCGCGCTTTTCCCTTTGAAACGTTGCCCTGGCCCCTCCACGAGCGGGCGGGCAATCTTGTCCGAGAGCCTCCATGACCGCCAACACCACGACCAACCGCTACGGCTCCATCGCAGCAGAGATCTACGATATCGACAAACCGGTCGGCGCCCTGCCGGACACCAAATTCCACCTGGAGCGCTTCAAGGGCTTCGCGGGCCGCGTCCTAGAGCCGGCCTGCGGGTCGGGCCGCACGCTGCTGCCGCTGCTGGAGGCCGGCTGCGACGCGGTCGGGTTCGATCCCAGCGCCGAGATGCTGGACCGCTGCCGGGCGCAGTGCGCGCAGCGAGGTTTCACGCCCGATCTCAGCGCCCAGCGGTTCGAGGACTTCCACTATGACGAGGCCTTCGCCGCCATCCTGGTCCCAGTCGGCTCGTTCACCCTGATCGACCGGTTCGAGGCCGCGATGGCGGCGCTGCGCCGCTTCCACGACCACCTGATCCCCGGCGGCGTGGTGGTGCTGGACATCCAGCCGCTCGCGTCCCTGGCGGACACCCGCGACGATCGCCGGCGCTGGACGGCGGACAATGGCGACCTGCTGACGGTCGAGGGCGTGCGCACGCGGACCGACTGGATGGACCAGCGCCGCGAGGCGATGCTGCGCTACGAACGCTGGCGCGACAACCGGCTGGTCGAGACGCAGCTGGAGCCGATGGCGCAGCGCTTCTGGGGGCTCGATGAGTTCACCCTGGCCCTGACCAGCGTCGGTTTCACTGATATCCGGGTGACTGGGAACTATGACCGCGGGCGCGCGGTGCGCTCGAACGACCGGACGCTGACCTTCGAGGCGACGCGATCTTGAGCTGATCCATTACCCGCGAGGTCATTGGAGCGATCGGCCGGGCGCGCTATCAAGACCGGATGGGCGCCATGCTTGCAGTCGGGGATCACTTGCGCGAATGGCGCCAGCGCCGGCGCATGAGCCAGCTGGACCTGGCCTGCGAGGCGGAGATCTCCGCCCGGCACCTGAGCTTTGTCGAGACCGGCCGCTCGACCCCCAGCCGCGAGATGATCCTGCACCTGGCCGAACAGCTGGAGATTCCGGTGCGCGAGCGCAACATCCTGCTGGTTGCGGCCGGCTATGCGCCGATGTTTCCCGAGCGTGCGCTGGACGATCCGCAGCTGGGCGCCGCGCGGGCGGCGATCGACCAGATCCTGGAGGGGCACAAGCCCTTTCCGGCCTTCGCCATCGACCGCCACTGGAACATCGTCGCCTCCAACGGAGCGCTGCTGGCCATGTATGACGGCGTCGAGCCCGAACTGATGCAGACGCCGATCAACGCGATGCGCCTCAGCCTGCATCCGAAAGGCCTGGCGCCGCGGATCGCCAACCTGGCCGAATGGCGTGCGCATCTGCTGGCGCGGCTGCGTCAGCAGATCGACCTGACCGCCGATCCCGAACTGGTGGATCTGGTCAAGGAGCTGCAGGCCTATCCGGCGCCGCGCGCGAGCGTCGGCCGAAACGGCGGGGCTCGCGCGCCAGGGGTGATCGTGCCGTTTCAGCTGCGCGTCGGCGAAGATGTGCTGTCGTTCTTCAGCACCACCATGGTGTTCGGCACGCCCGTCGACATCACCCTGTCGGAACTGGCCGTGGAGTCGTTCTTTCCCGCCGACGCCGAGACCGCCGCGCGGGTGCGGGAGATGGCGGGGTAGGGGGCGTGTACGCTCTTCGACTCGTCGGCTGCGCCGCCGGCTCAGAGTGACGAAGACAAGGGGACGCCAAAACAAGATCGTCATGCTGAGCCGGCCGCGAAGCGGGCGTGTCGAAGCACGCACGGCGCCTACCTCCAAGGTAATCGATCTGCCTCCCCCGCCCCGTCAAGGTGTTCCCACGGTCCGACGTCCGGGCCGATCAGCCAAAGGGACGCTCCGATGCAAAGACGCGATGTTTTGACCTCCGCGGCGCTGGTCGCCACCGCCGGCGGCTTGGCTATGACCGGCGCTGGATCGGCGGCGGCGGCCGCGCCTGGCCGCAAGCCCGCCCGGCCGGCGATGATCGGGACCGCCGACGGGACCCAGCTGTTCTATCGCGACTGGGGCGACGGCAAACCCGTGGTTTTCCTGCACAGCTGGGGCGTCAATTCCCAGATGTGGGACTATCAGACGGCCGATCTGCTGGAGCATGGCCTCCGCTGCATCGTCTTCGACCGGCGCGGTCACGGGCGCTCCAGCGATCCGGGCCGCGGCTATGACGCGGACACCCTGGCCGACGACCTGGCGGCGGCGCTGGACAGCCTCGACCTGCGCGAGGCCACCCTGGTCGGCCATTCGATGGGCTGCGGTGAGATCGCCCGCTATCTGAGCCGCCATGGTTCAGGCCGTGTCGCGCGGGTCGCGCTGATCTCCCCCACCACACCGTTCCTGCTGAAGACGGCCGACAATCCGCACGGCGTGGACCGGGCGATGTTCGAGGCGGTGCGCGCCGGCTGGCGCAAGGACTTCGCCAAATGGGTGGGCGACAATACCGCGCCTTTCTTCGTGAGCGAAACCTCGCCGGAGATGATGCGCTGGGGCGCCGAGATGATGTTGAACACCTCGCTGCCGGTGCTGATCGCATGCAATCGCGTCATCACCGAGACGGACTACCGCCCGGACCTGCGCGCCATCAAGGTCCCCGCCCTGGTCATCCACGGGACCAAGGACGCCTCCGCGCCGATCGACCTGACCGGCCGTCCGACCGCGGCGTTGATCCCGGGCGCCCGGCTGATCGTCTATGAGGGCGCGCCGCACGGTGTGTTCTTCACCCACATCGACCGGGTGAACAGCGATCTGAAGGACTTCATAGGGGGTTGATGCGGTCGCCTTCTTCGAACTGGAGGGGTTCGATCTCCTCCGCCGGCAGCGTCGCTGACTGTCCGCGCGCCTTCAGCGCGAGCAGGATGGCGACGCCGACGGTCAGCCAGACGCTGCCCAGGATCTTGGCCTGGGTCTCGGCGTTGAACAACACATAGCCGATCACGCAGAAACCGATCACGGGCACGACCAGATGCATCAGGAAGCGCCGGCTGCGGCCTCGCCAGGCGTGATGCACCAGGACCGACAGGTGCAGCATCAGAAAGCCGAACAGGGCCCCGAAATTGACCAGCGAAACCAGCAGCTGCAGGTGGTCGATCATCGCCACGCCCAGCACCAGGGTGACGACGGCGACCAGCAGGATGGCGCGTTGCGGCGACTGGCGCTTGGCGTCGATCTTGGCCAGAGCCCGGGGCAGCTTGCCATCGCGGGCCATCGAATAGATCAGGCGGGCGGTGCCGGCCTGGGCGGCCAGGGCCGCGGCCAGGCCCGAGAACAACACGCCCAGCACCGCGACCGCCAGCCGGAACGGCTCGCCGCCGACGATATAGGCGATGGTGTAGAAGGCGTTGGCCGACGCATCGCCGGGCGGGAAACTGGCGTGGCCCAGCACGAACAGCGAGGCCAGATAGGTTTGGGCGATGAACAGCAGCGCGGCCAGCACCAGCGACAGCACCGTGGCGATCCCGACCGCGCTGGCGCCGCCCTTGGCCTCCTCTGACAGGGTGGAGATGGCGTCGAAACCCAGGAAACTGACCGCGGCGAGCGACAGGGCGCCAAAGATCAGGCTCGGGTTCACCTTGGCCGGATCCCACAGCGGCGCCAGCGTCAGGTGCGCGCCGGCGGCGCCGTGCATCAAGGCGATGACGCCGAGGACGAAGAAGGCCGCCAGCAGCATCAGCTGCAGCACCAGCAGGATCTTGTTGAGCTGGGCGGTGGCCTCGATCCCGATCAGGTTGACGCCGGTGTTGAAGCCCAGAAACGCGATCAGCCATACGAGCTTGGGCACGCCGGGCGCCACCACGATCATCGCCACCGCGCAGATGACATAGACCATGGTGGGAAGCAGCAGATAGTCCAGCAGCATGGCCCATCCGGCCAGGAAGCCGGCGCTCTCGCCGATGCCGCGGCTGGCATAGGCGTAGACCGATCCGGCCACGGGAAAGGTGCGCGTCTGGGTGACGTAGCTGAGCGCGGTGAACATCATCGCCCCCAGGCCCACCAGATAGATCAGGGGCACCATCCCCTGGCTGGCGTTGAACACGAAGCCGAATACCGAGAACGGCGCGATAGGGACGATGAACACCAGGCCGTAGATCAAAAGGTCGAACAGGCCGAGCGCCCGTTTCAGCTCCTGGCGATAGCCGAAAGCCGCGACATCGCCGCCGCTGGCGGCCTCGCCCTGATCCATGATCACTCCTCTAGAGCCGAAGCGGCCGCGGGCATGTGAGAGGGCTTGCGGGTCTCGCGCAAGAGTGTTGGGTGATCTGGCCCCGCCGGCATGCGGTCCGCGCAGGCGACGCCCGCCAATTGTTCATCGGACAGCCATGGTCGACCTTCCCGCCCTCCATCGCCTCGTACTGGCCCTGCCCGAGGCCGAAAACGGCTCGGACCCGCAAAAGCTGGCCTTTTCGGTGCGCGGCAAGAGCTTTGCCTGGACCTATCTAGAGCGGGTCCAGCCCAAGGCGCCGCGCCGGCCGCGGCTGGACGTGCTCGCCGTTCGCTGCACGCTGGAGAAGAAGGAGATGCTGATCGCGGCGGCGCCGGATCGGTTCTTCGACGACGATCACTACCTGGGCTACCGCGCCGTGCTGGTCCGGCTGGATGCGATCTGTGAGGACGAGCTCGCGGGATTGCTCGCCGACGCCTGGGCGATGGCCGCGCCCCCCGCGCAGGTCAAGCTGCGGGACGGCTGAGCGGCGCGCTTTACACACGGGGCCAAGCGGACCAAGATTTCGCGGCGATCAGAACAATAGCCAGGGAGGCAGTCGTGGACGGAAATACGCCGGCGAACACGCCGATACCGATCGGGTTGGCGGACGAACCTCTGGGCAAACTGGACCCGAGCCTGGCCGAACTGTTCCAAAGCGGCGCGCACCATGAGGTTTTCCGTCGCCTACGGCGCGAAGACCCGGTCCACTACACGCCTGAAAGCGCGTTTGGTCCCTATTGGTCGATCACCAAGTTCCACGACATCATGGCGGTGGACAGCAACCACAAGGTCTTCTCCTCGGCGCGCGACATCGTGATCGGCGACCAGGAGGACGCGTTCGCGCCGCCGATGTTCATCGCCATGGACCCGCCGCGCCACGACGCCCAGCGCAAGGCCGCCACGCCGGCGGTCTCGCCTAGCCGGCTGGCGGACCTGGAGGTGCTGATCCGCCAGCGCGCCGGCAAGATCCTAGACGATCTGCCCCGCAACGAGACCTTCAACTGGGTCGAGCACGTCTCCAAGGAGCTGACCACCCAGATGCTGGCGACGTTGTTCGACTTCCCGTGGGAGGATCGCCATCTGCTGCCCTACTGGTCGGATGTGACGACGGCGTCGGAGACGGTGGGCGTGGCGGCCGACATGGCCGAGCGGGAGCGCGTGCTACACGAATGCCTGGGCTATTTCGCCGATCTCTGGCGCGAAAGGGCCGCGGCGGCGCCCAAGTTCGACTTTATCTCGCTGCTCGCCCATGACCCGGAAACCCGGGACATGATCAACGATCCGATGGAGCTGCTGGGCAATCTGATGCTGCTGATCGTCGGCGGCAATGACACCACGCGCAACTCGATCTCTGGCGGGGTGCTGGCCCTGAACCAGTACCCGGCCGAGTACGCCAAGCTCAAGGCGGACCGGTCGTTGATCCCCAACATGGTGCCGGAGATCATCCGCTGGCAGACCCCGCTGGCTCATATGCGGCGCACGGCGCTCGCCGATATCGAGTTCGAGGGAAAGCAGATCCGCAAGGGCGACAAGGTGATCATGTGGTACGTCTCGGGCAACCGCGACGAGACGGTGATCGCCGATCCTGACCAGTTCATCATCGACCGCGACCGCGCCCGCCACCATCTGTCCTTCGGGTTCGGCATTCACAGGTGCATGGGCAACCGGGTCGCCGAACTGCAGCTGAAGATCCTGTGGGAGGAACTCCTGGCGCGGTTCGAGCATATCGAGGTGGTCGGCGAGCCGGTGCGCGTGGCCTCCAATTTCGTCCAAGGCTACACCGACCTGCCGGTGCGGATATCCGCCTAAAGGATGATGCGGCGGTCAAGCTCCTCCCCCATCGGGGGAGGAGGACCGCGAAGCGGTGGAGGGGCCTTGCCGGAGAGTTCTCAACCGCTGCAAGGCCCCTCACCCCTCAGTCGCTTCGCGACAGCTCCCCCAGCGGGGGAGCAGCCGGTTTGATGGCGCCTAATTCCTGGGCTGCGACGCGCCGGAAGGTGCAGGCGGATCGCGCATCGGGCCGTCGGCGCTCGGCCCGGCGCGCCCCGACTGGCCTCGCGAAACCAGGCCGCTACGTTGTTCCAGGGTGCGATGTCCGCTCGATCAACAGAAAGCCGGGGTGTGCTTGACCGTCGCGTTGTCATCCATCGATCCGCCCAAGGCCTTCACCCGCAGCATGCGGGTCACCGGGGCGCTGCTCTTGACGCTTTCGGCGGTGACCCCCGCCTCGTCGGTGTTCGTGATCATCCCGGGCATCATCCAGCAGGCCGGGACGGGAGCCTTCATCGCCATGGCCGCCGCGGCGGTGGTCGCCCTGGCCATGGCCTTCGTCTATGCGGAGCTGGCCTCGGCCTATCCGCTGGCGGGGGGCGAGTACGCCATGCTGGGCCGCGCCATGGGACCGTTGGTCGGCTTTGCATTTATGGGCATGTACATCGTGGGCTCCACCCTGCCGCCGGCCATTCTGGCCCTGGGCGCCAGCACCTATCTCACCGCGATCTGGCCCCAGGCGCAGAGCGTGCCGATCGCCGTGGGCATCATGGCGACGGCCACGGCGTTCGGGATCCTCAATATCCGCGTCAACGCCTTGGTGACGGGGGCGTTTCTGGCGATCGAGGTCGTGGCCTTGATCGTCCTGGCCGTGCTCGGTTTCACCCACATGCACCGTGGAATCATGGAGCTGATCGTCCATCCAGTGGTGCTGAGCGCCGGCGCGATCAAGGCGGCGCCGGTCGGCATGATCGGGCTGGCCACCGCCGTCGGGGTCTTCTCCTATAACGGTTTCGGCGCGGCGGTCTATTTCAGCGAGGAGATGCATGATGCGCCCCGCCGCGTGGCCCGGACCATTCTTTGGGCGCTGGCGCTGACGGTGGTCTTCGAGTTCATCCCCATGACGGCGGTGCTGCTGGGCGCATCGGACCTCAAGGCGCTATTGGCCTCGCCAAGCCCGTTCAGCGATTTCGTGCTGGCCAGCGGAGGGCGCGCGCTCAGCATCGCCGTCGGCCTCGGCGTGGCGCTGTCGATCGTCAATGCGGTGATCGCGGTGGTGCTGATCAATGCGCGGTTCCTGTTCTCCAGCGGCCGCGACCTGGTGTGGCACGGGGCGGTCAACGGCGCGCTGGTGCGGGTTCACGGCCGGTTCGATTCGCCCTGGGTGGCGACGCTTTTGGCCGGCGCCGCGGGGATCGGCGCCTGCTTCATCCCGTTCAACTTCCTGCTGGTGCTGACCGGAACCAGCATCGTGGTGATGTACGCGCTGCTGTGCGTCGCCGCGATGGTCGGGCGGGCCAGCGGGCGGACAGCCCACGCTGCCTATCGCATGCCCTTGTTTCCCCTGGCGCCGATGGTGGGCCTGCTGGCGCTGCTCTACATCCTCTACGCCAACTGGATCGACCTAACGGTCGGCCGTCCGAGCTTGATCGCGACCTTCTTGATGCTCGTCGCGGCGACGGTCTATTACGCGCTGATGCGCCGGCGCAGGGGCTCGGATTGGGTCATGCGCGGTCCCGTCGAAGAACAGGTTTCGGTCCTGATACCAGCGTTTGAGGCCCAAGCGCTGGCTACGGGCGGCGATTAGGCGATCCGCGGAGCTCGGCGAAAACGAAGTGGCCTAGGCGCCATGGCCTGCTAGGACAGGCGCCCATCCCCAATGGCGCCCTCTTCATGTCCGACGACGCCGCCACGGCCGAAGACGCGAAGATCCCGGCAACGGCGGGAGGCCGCCGCGCGGCGTTCGGCTTCATCTTCGTCAGCGCCATAGCCAGCGCCATGTCGATCGGGATCATGGTGCCGATCCTGCCCAATCTGCTCAAGTCGTTCACCGGCGGCGACACGGCTCAGGCCTCGGAGTGGAACGTGCTGTTCGCGGCCTGCGGCGGGGCCATGAGCTTCATGGCCGGTCCGGTGCTAGGGCTGCTCTCCGACCGGCTGGGCCGCCGGCCGGTGCTGCTGATCTCGATGTTCGGCCTGGGGCTGGACTTCCTGTTCATGGCCTTCGCGCCGAGCCTCGGCTGGCTGTTCGTCGGCCGGCTGATCAGCGGGGCCACCTCGGGCCTGTTTTCCACCGCCAACGCCTATGTGGCCGACGTGACCGAGCCGCAAAACCGGGCGCGTGCGTTCGGCTGGATGGGCTCGGCCTTCAGCTTCGGTTTCCTGGCCGGACCGGCGATAGGCGGCTTGCTCGGCAACTACAATCTGCGCTGGCCCTTCATGGCCGCCGCGGCGCTGACGCTGATCAACGCGGCTTATGGCCTGGTGGTCCTGCCGGAGTCGCTGCGGAAGGAGCTGCGCACCACGACCTTCCAGCTGAGCCGCGCCAATCCGCTGGGATCGCTGAAGCTTCTGCGCTCGCATCACGAGCTGCTGCCGCTGGCCAGCGTCGGCTTTCTGAACCAGCTGGCCCAGATGGTCTGGCCGAGCATCTTCGTACTCTACACCGGCTATCGCTATCATTGGACGCCGCTGTTTACCGGTCTTTGGATGATGGCCGGCAGCACGCTTGGCATCGCCGTGCAGAGCTTCCTGGTCGGGCCGGCGGTCAGGCGACTGGGCGAGCGCGGGATCCTGGCCGTGGGCGCCGCGGCCATGTCGATCTCGCTTTGCTGGTACGGCCTGGCGCCCAGCGGCCCGCTCTACATGCTGGGCATGCCGGTTGGGTGCCTGTCCGGCCTGATCATTCCGGGCCTGCAGGGCTTGATGACGCGCCGGGTGGGGCCGACCGAGCAGGGGCAGTTGCAGGGCGCTAACCAGAGCCTGACCGGCATCGCCTCGATGGTGGGCCCCCTGATCTTCGGCCTGTCCTTCGCCCAGGCGGTGCGTCACCCGGCCTGGGGCGTGTCCGGCCTGCCCATGCTGCTGGCCTCGGCGATCATGGCCGGATGCCTGACCCTGGCCATCTGGGCGGGACGGGCGGCCGACCGGAACTCAGCTCCTCCCCCGATTGGGGAGGGGGACCACGCGTAGCCTGGTGGAGGGGGCCTTGCCGGAGAATTCTCCGTGGCCGCAAGTCCCCCTCAGGCGCTTCGCGCCAGCTCCCCCAAGGGGGGAGCAGCGGTTCGGCTCCTAATCCGCGACCGGGTGGCCGACATTGGCCGAGACGTCATGGGTGACCGGCGTCGCCGGAGCCGACGGCGCTGTCGGTTCAACGGACCCGGGCTGATCCAGCAGGGCGATGGCGTCGCGGACGAACTGGGCGTCGGTGACGATGCCGATCTCCAGCCGCTCGTTGTTCAGCTCGACCTGCTGGGTCAAGACGCCGGCGACGAACTGCACCTCCTGGGCCTCCGGCGCGCCGGGGCGTCGGCGCTGGGCGTCGGCGATGAACACCGGGCCGCCGGAATTGCCCGGGAACACATGGAAATCGAGCAGGAAGGTCGGATTGGCCCCCGCCGCCTCGATCGGCGAGGCCACGCGGCCCGAACGCAGGATCGGGAAGCCCGCGGAATTGGCCGACAGGCCCTGGGGATAGCCCAGCACCATCATCTCGTCACCGGGACCGATGCCATACTTGGCGAAGGTGTCGTCGCCGGCCAGCCAGCTGATCGGGATCGCCGCCTTGGCGAACGCCGGCGGGGCCTTGACCTCGATCACCGCCACGTCGTGGGCGGTGTTGTGGCGCCAAAGCTCGGTCTTGCCGTCGCGGATGGCGATCGGCTGAGGATCGTAGCGCCAACCCCCGTCCTTGCCCTGGACGCGATAGCCGATGTGGGCCTCGGCGCCGGGCACGCGCTCGAACACGTGGTTGGCGGTGACCAGCACCGTGCGCGGCCGCCCGTCCGGAGTCGGATCGTCGACCAGGAAACCCGTGCCGATGGTGTGGCGCCCGTCCGGCAGGGGCGCCTCCACCTCGACAGTGGCCTGCATCATGTTCTGCGGTAGATCCCAAGCCATGGGTTCACGTCCCCCGACGGAATACGCGATTTGACGCCGAAGACAGTCGGCCCTCTAGCTGAACGACATCACCGATTTGATTAAGGATTCCTATCCCCATGGCCGAGCTGGCGTCGAGTGAGACGAAGAGACGCGGCGAGCGGCGCCTGGTGCTGGTCACCGGCGCCTCGGCGGGCATCGGCGCGGCTTTCGCCCGCGCCTACGCCAAGCGGGGCTATGATCTGGCCCTGGTCGCGCGGCGGGCCGACCGGCTGGAGGCGCTAGCGGCCGAGCTTTCCGCATCACACGGAATTGAAGCCTTCGCGGTCCCCGCGGACCTTTCGCTGTTCGAATCTCAGGCGCCGGTGCTGAACGCGATCGCGGCGCGGGGCCGGGTGGTCGACGGCCTGGTCAACAACGCCGGCTTCGGCATCGCCCACAGCTTCACCGGCGTACCGTGGGAGCGCCAGCGCGACTTCCTGATGACCATGGTGGTGGGCGCCTGCGGCCTGACCTACGGGGTGATCCCTGGCATGGTGGAGCGCGGCCATGGCGAGATCGTCAATGTCGCCTCCGTCGCGGCCTTCTCGCCCGGCGTGGCGGGCAACACGCTCTATCCAGGGGTCAAGAGCCTGGCGATCAAGTTCAGCCAGGCGCTGGACGCGGAATATCGGAGCAAGGGACTGCGCGTCACCGCCATCTGCCCCGGCTTCACCAAGACCGAGTTCGGCGCCGTCGCCGGGGTGCAGCACATCATGGACCAAGAGCCGCGGACCTTCTCGCAGACCGCCGAGGCGGTGGTCGAGATCGCCATCAGGGCCAACCAGCGCGGCCAGGTGGTGGTCGTCCCCGGCTGGCACAACAAGCTGGCGGTGGCGCTGATGCGGACCCTGCCCGAGCCGCTGGTGCGCGCGATCATCGCCGCCGGCTCGGCCAAGTATCATCTGGGAGACTGAATGCATGGCCGATACCTTCGACATCATCATCGTCGGCAGCGGCGCCGGGGGCGCCAGCCTGGCTCAGCGGCTGGCGCCGACGGGCAAGAAGATCCTGATCCTGGAGCGGGGCGAGCACGTGCCGCGCGAGGCCGAGAACTGGGACTCCAAAGCGGTCTTCATCGACCATCGCTATCGCACCAAGGAGCATTGGTTCGACAAGCGGGGCAAACCCTTCACCCCCAACACCCACTACTGGGTCGGGGGCAACACCACCTTCTACGGCGCGGCGCTGATGCGGCTGCGCCAGGGCGATTTCGAGGAGACCCGGCACAAGGGCGGAATCTCCCAGGCGTGGCCGATCAAGCTCGATGATCTGGCGCCCTATTACGCCGAGGCCGAGACCCAATGGCGGGTGCACGGCGCGCGGGGCGTCGATCCGACCGAGGTCGGGAACGAGCCGGCCTACGCCTGCCCCGCCATCACCAACGATCCGGGGATCGCGCGGCTGAAGACCCATCTGGAGGCCCAGGGCTGGCGGCCGTTCTCCCTGCCGCTGGGGGTCAATCTGGACGAGGCGCATCCGGTGAGCTCGGCCTGCATCCGCTGCAAGACCTGTGGCGGCTATCCGTGCCTGCTCAAGGCCAAGTCCGACGCGCGCAGCCTGGCGGTCGAGCCGATGCTGGGCCTGCCCAACGTCACGCTGCTGACGGGGCGCAAGGTCATGCGGCTGGAAACGGACGGGCCGGGCAGGACGGTGACCGGGGTGGTTTGTCAGAGCGCGCACGGCGAGGAGCGCTTTGCGGGCGACATCGTGGTGCTGGCGGCCGGGGCGGTGAACACCGCCTGCATCCTCTTGGGCTCGGCCAATGCGGCGCACCCCAACGGCCTGGCCAACGGCTCGGACCAGGTGGGCCGCAACTACGCCTTCCATACCCTGACCGCGATGGTCTCCCTGACCGCGGCGGCGGAGGACATCAATTTTCCCAAGACCCTGGCGGTCAACGACTTCTACTGGAAGGACCCGCGCGGCGGATTCGACTTCCCGATGGGGCATATCCAGCTTTTGGAATACATGTCCGGCAAGACGCTGGAGGGCCAGGTCTCCGACTGGCTGCCGCCGGCCCTGATGCCGGACGTGTTCATGAACGCGGTGGCCCACCGCCTGTTGAGCTTCCTGGTGATCTCCGAGGACCTGGCCGATCCGAACAACCGGGTGAAGCTGGGCGCCGACGGGCGCATCACCCTGGACTACACCCACAACAACCTGGAGGGCCACGAGCGGCTGGTGAAGACCCTGCAACAGGCGCTGAACGGCTTCACCGACCACGCCCACCCCCTGTCCCAGCACCATTTCGAGCTGGATAGCCTGCTGCCGCTCTACGGCACCGCCCACCAGGTCGGCACCGCGCGGTTCGGGACCGACCCGAAGAGCTCGGTGCTGGATATCAACTGCAAGGCCCACGAACTGGACAACCTCTACGTGGTCGATTCCAGCTTCTTCGTCACCAGCGCCGCGGTCAACCCGACCCTGACGATTGTCGCCAACGCCATGCGGGTGGGGGATCATTTGAAAGGGCGGCTGGGGGGTTAGACGGCTCGGCGCTCGCTCGTCCGCCCCCTTCAATCCGCCCCAACCGCCGCCAGCAGCCAGTCGCGGAACAGGCGCATGCCGGTGGTTTTCTCCTTCGATTTCAGCGAGGTCAGCCAATATTGGCCCGCTGCGACTTCGTCGGGGAAGGGGCGAACCAGCCGGGTCTCATCCAATTCGCGCGTGAACATGCAGGCCGGCAGCAAGGCAACGCCGGCGCCTTGGGCCGCCGCATAGGCCATGGTCACCGACGAGTCGAAGATCGGCCCGCGAATCGCCGGACAATCGATGCCGACGGCGGTGAACCAGCGGGTCCATTCGTCGACCCGATAGGAGCGCAGCAGCATCTCGGTCCACAGGTCCTCCGGGCGGCGCAGCCTTTGGGCGATGTCCGGGGCGCAGACCGGCGAGAGGGCGGCGGCGATCAGCGGCGTGGCGTCCGCGCCATGCCACGAGCCGTCGCCGAACCGGATGGCGTAGTCCAGCCCTTCGCCCGCCAGGTCGACCCGGTTGTTGTTGGTCAGGACGCGCAGGTCGATGCTCGGATGGTCGCCCAAAAAGGCCGGCAGGCGCGGCAGCAGCCAGCCTGTGGCGAAGGCGCCGACCACGCCGACCGTGACCACTTCGCGAAACCGGCCGTTTTCGAACTGGTTCAAGGTGGCGCGCATCCGCAGGAAGGACTCCGCCAGGGCCTGGCCTTCGTCGGTCAGCGCCAGGCCGCGCGGCAGCCTGCGAAACAGTCGGACCCCCAACATTTTCTCTAGGGTGTTGACCTGATGGCTGACCGCCGCCTGGGTCACGCGCAGCTCCATTCCCGCCTGAGTGAAACTCAGATGTCGGGCCGAAGCATCGAAGGCGCGTAGAGCGTTAAGGGGCAGGTGGGACTCGATCATGGCGACGCAGCCTCAAATTCCATTTGTGGCTCGCCAAAATAATGATCGATTGTCAAGCCTTTGGGCGGGCCGCAATCTGGACCCAGCCCATCCAAGGTTCGGTGTGTCCCATGCCCAATCAGCCGCCCAGCGATTTGAGTCGAAGAGCGTTCGTGGCCGCCGGGCTTTGCGCCTGCTGCGCGGGCACGGCGTGGCCGTCATTCGCCGCGACCTCGGCCGCCAGCACCGGCGGCCTGGGACCGGTCGGACTGCCCACGGCGCTGGAACTTGGCCGCGATCCGATGACGCGGATCGGCCCGGACGTCTGGGTCGCCAGGCTCGCGCCGGGACTTTGGCTGCACACCACGACGGCGCCCATCGCCGGCGGCGCCATCTTCCCGGCGAACGGGCTGGTCCTGGAGCGCCCCGGCGGCAGCCTGCTGATCGACACCGGCAATACATCGGACCAGGCCGAGCGGCTGCTCAAATGGTCGAGGAAGGCGCTGTCCGGCGAGATCACCCTGGCCGTGGCCACCCATTTCCATACGGACCGGACGGGCGGGATCGACGGGCTGGCCAGGCACGGGGTTCGCACCGTGGCCCATCCGCTGACCTGCCGCCTGGCCCGCGAGCACGGCCTGCCGACGCCCGAACCCATCGACGATTTTAGCGGGCCGGCCTATGCGCTGGGCAAGGACTGCGAGCTGTTCTTTCCCGGCGCGGGCCACACCCGCGACAACATCGTCGCCTGGACGCCGCGCCAGAAGGTGCTGTTCGGGGGCTGCTTCCTGAAATCGGTGACCAGTAACAGTCTCGGCAACGTAGCCGACGCGGTCATTCCCGACTGGACGGGAAGCCTGGGGCGTCTGTCCGAACGCTACCCTACACCCAGGGCCGTCGTACCCGGCCACGGCGTCGTCGCGGACGATCCCATCGCCTGGACGCGCGCACTCCTGGCCCAGGTCTCGAAGGCGACGTGACCGCCCGCCCGCCCAGTCCCCATCGCCACCCGCCGGAGAGTCCGTTGTCATCAAAGACCATTAGGCCGCTAGACCGGCGACGGCTGCTGCAAGGCTCGGCCATCCTTGGCGGCCTCAATCTCGTCGGCCTGAGCGGCTGCGCGACCGCCATGGGTCCCGCCGGGCGCCCCGGTTCTCTGGCGCCCGTGCGGGCCGAGCCCGACCGAATGTTCGATGTCACCGTGTGCCTGCGCCCGTTCCGCGCCGCCGGCCCTAGGCTGGATACCGAGCAGATCGGCGATGCGCTGGTGGTTCACAACTATGGCCATGGCGGCAGCGGCTGGTCGCTGTCCTGGGGCTCCAGCACGATCGCGGTGCAAAAGGCCATGGCGGGCGGCCCGCGCGAAGTGGCCGTGATCGGCTGCGGCGTGCTGGGCCTGACCTCGGCGATCCTGGCGCAAGGCGCGGGCGCCCAGGTGACCCTCTATGCCCGCGAACTGCTCCCGGACACCCGCTCGGCCAGGGCCACCGGCAGCTGGACGCCGGATTCCCGCATCGCCCTGACCAGCGCGGCGGGCCCGGGCTTCGGCGCGCTGTGGGAACAGATGGCGCGGACCTCGTTCAAGACCTACCGGCGCTATCTGGGCTTGCCGGGCAGTCCGGTGGAGTGGGTCGATCGCTATCTCGTATCCGACGTCTCGCCCCAGGAGGCGGACCAGCACGAGGCGCCGGACCCCCTGGGTTTCGCCGGTTACCGCGACCGGATCCGCGACATCATGCCGAAGTTCGAGGTGGCGGAGCCGGGCAGCACGCCGTTTCCGACGCCCTATGTCCGGCGCTCCTCCCAGATGATGTTCAACATCGCCGACTATGGCCACACCCTGATGAGCGACTTCCTGGCTGCGGGCGGGCGGTTCGAACGGAGGGAATTCCATGAGCCCTCCGAGCTGGCGCTCCTGAAGGAGAAGGTGGTGATCAACTGCCCTGGCTACGGCGCCCGCATGCTCTGGAAGGACGAGTCCATCGTCCCGGTCCGCGGCCAGATCGCCTGGCTGATCCCGCAGCCCGAGGTGAACTATGGGGTGGTCTATAAGGATGTCAGCATGCTGCCCCGCCGCGACGGCATTGTCGTCCAGGCGGTCGAGGGCGGCGACATGAAGGGCTACGGCGACACCAACGAATCGCCGGACCGGGCCGAGGCGAACAATGCGGTGGCGACGATCGCGGAGCTGTTTGCGAGGATGCGGCCGGCCCGGCGCGTCTGAAGCGCCGTCGTCGATTCTGGACGAGTGCGCCTGAGGGCGGGCGACACCCTCGGACGGCTCGCGCCGATGCTCAGTCGTCCGGCTTGGCGATGAACAGCATCGGCGATCGGCGCACAAAGCCAGCTCGCGCGTAAATTTCCGACTGCGCCTCGCCCGCCGCCGACAGAAAGACCAGGACGCAGCCGGCCGCGAACGCGTCTTGCGCCAGCATCGCGGTGATCGCCTGGGCGAGGCCGCGGCGGCGGAAGTCGGGCCGTACGGCGATGCCCACAACCTCCGTCACCCCGTCGATCGGTGGAATAAAGGCCCCGGACCCGGCCGCCGTTCCGGTTTCGCGGCGGTAGGCGACGAGGACGCGGCCGCCCCGCGCGACCGTCCTGGCAAGCCACTGGGCGTCCGGCTCGTCCCCGCCGAACGCTTCGGTCTGCACCCGCGCCGCCTGGTCCAAACGCTCTGCGTCGTCGACGAAGGCCAGATCAAAGCCTTTCAACTCGGGTGCGGGAACCGCGATATCTGGCCTGCGGGTCATCAGCGGCGGCCGCATTTCGACAGCGAACCCAGCGGCCAATAAGGCCGGTTCGACGGCGGGCGCGGCCGCCGGCGCGTACTCCAATCGCGGTCGCCGTTTTCGGCCGCGGAAGGTCGCCACAAGGGCGGCGATTTCAGCCGCTGTCGGTTCGGCCCCGTCTTCCGGAATGGCGTAGTTGGCGAATGGGCCGCGGTCGCCAGGGGAGAACAGGATCCAGAACGGACCGACCCTTGGGCCGCCGCTAGCGCGGGATCGAAGATAGGTCTGTACGGTGATGGCGTCGGCCAGGTCGGCCGACGTGGTGGAGCTTTCAGATTGCATGTGCGCCTCGATGGGAACGCTGAAGCGTCCCGGCTATGGATCAGGCCGCGCGCCGGCGGGCGGCGGCGTTGAGCGTCGAGGCGCGGAGGTCTGGGATCAGCTCGCCAGGTCCGCACGCACCTCTTCGCACCGCGCGAAGGCGGCGAAAGGGATGAGGGAAATCATGGCGTCTCCAACGGCAGGCGCGCGGGTGTCGCGCGAGGCCATCATCGTCGGCGATGCGGCGGGCGCGGTCAAGCGGGGCGCGGTCGCGTGTCGCCGTGCGTCATCCCAACGAGCACTTGCGCCGCCGCGCCTTACCCTAGGTGAGCATTTGCGGGTGGGAGAACCGGCGCTAGGGTGGCGTCACGGGCGGCTTTGGACGCGCGTTGATCGGGAGTTTTGACATGGCGGATTCCGGCGGCGATCTGGAGCTTGAGGCCTTTCGCGGCGAGGCGCGGGCGTGGCTGGAGGCGAACTTCCCCGCCTCGCTGAAGGGCAAGGCCGGCATGGTGATGACCGAGGAGAGCGCTCAGCCGACCGGCGAACTGGCCGCCTGGCGCAAGGCCATCGGCGAGAAGGGCTGGGCCACGCCGACCTGGCCGACGCAATATGGCGGCGGCGGGCTCTCGGTAAAGGCCGCGCGGGTGCTGCAGCAGGAGATGGACCGCGCCGGCGCGTTCAATCCGCTGACCTTCGGCATGGGCATCACCATGATCGGCCCGACCATCATGGATTACGGAACCGAGGAGCAGAAGCGCCAACACATCCCGCCCATCGTCCGCGGCGAGGTCCGCTGGTGCGTCGGCTATTCCGAACCGGGCGCCGGCTCCGACCTGGCGTCCCTGCAGACCAAGTGCGTCGACGCAGGCAATCAGTACGTGATCAACGGCCAGAAGGTCTGGACCTCGGGCGCCCAGTGGTCGGACTGGTGCGGCGCTCTGGTGCGCACCGATCCGGCGGCGCCGAAGCACGAGGGCATCAGCTTCATGCTGGTCAATATGCGCCAACCCGGGGTCGAGACACGCCTGATCAAGCTGATCAGCGGGGATTCGCCGTTCTGCGAAACCTTCTTCACCGATGCGCGTGCGGAAAAGGATGGGCTCCTCGGCGAGCTCAACAAGGGCTGGACGGTCGGCAAGCGCCTGCTGCAGCACGAGCGCGCCAGCCAGACCGGCGCCGGCGGCTGGGGCGGGCGCCAGGCGCCGCTGCAGGAGATCGCCAAGCGCTATGTCGAGATCGACGCCGAGGGGCGGATCGCCGATCCGGAGCTTCGCGCCCGGCTGATCCGGCATCTGATGGACGCCAAGGCCCATGGCCTGACCATCGCCAGGGCCATGGCCGAGGCCAAGGGCAACCCCAGTCCCGGCAACGCGCCCTCGGTGCTGAAGAACTCCGCCACGGCCGTGGCGCAGACCCGGGCCGAGCTGACCCTGGAGATCATGGGCCACCAGGGTCTCGGCTGGGAAGGCGAGGGTTTCGCACCGGCGGAGGTCGAGAGCGTGCGGGGCTGGTTGGCCGGCAAGGCCATGTCTATCTATGGCGGCTCGGCCGAGATCCAGAACAACATCATCTCCAAGCGCATCCTGGGGCTGCCGGACAACACCAACTCGACCTGAGGGCGCAATCCGGAACGCCGCCTGTCCCCCCGCGTTGATCTCCCACGGCCGCCGCCACGGCGGCGCAATTCAAGGAGATCGTCATGCTCGGATGGGCCCTGACGTTCGCGGTGCTTTCCCTGCTGGCCGGCCTGCTGGGCTTCTTCGCCCTGGCCGGGTTCGCGGCGAGCGTCGCCAAGCTGCTGTTCCTGATCTTCCTGGTTCTGCTGGTCGTCAGTTTCGTGATGCGCGCCGTGCGCGGCCGATCGGTGGTTTAGGCCCTCGGCGGCGACGCGGGCGCAACCGGCGCCGGCGGCGTTGGCGGCGGTTCGCCGGAGGCGGGGGGTGGCGCGGGCGATGGCGCCTCTCGCGTCGGCGCGGCCCTGTCGTCGTAGCGCGTCGAGTCGTTCATCGTCGGCGCGGGCATGCGATAGGCGTCCGGCATCGGCGGCGACGCCATGCTTGGCAGCTGCGCCGCGGCGCCGCTGGCGGGCGGCGCGTCATAAGACCCGCCCGGCGGAGGGCCGCCGCCGGGCTGCGGCTCCGCCAGGGCGCCGCCAGCCGCCGCGGCGCCGGCGATCAACGTCGTCAGAGCAAGTTTCACATCCAGACGCATGGCGTCTCCCCCGTCGCTTGAACCAGCCTAACGCGGCCGAGGCCGATTTGTCGACGCGGCCTATGCGCCGTTCAGCGCATCTGCCGGCTCAGCCACGCCGCCAGCGCGATCCGGCGCGCGCGGACGCCCGGGGCGCTCGCCTCGATCCTGGCCAGGTCGTGGACGGACTGTTCGGCTAGGGCGTACTCCCCCCGCGCGCGCAGTGGGTCGCCGGCATGGCTCCGCTTGGTCAGGGCATAGCCGAGATTGGCCTGGGCGAAGGCGAGATTGTAGAGCCATCTCGGGTTCTCCGGCTCGCGCTTCAGCAGCTGCTCGGCGATGGCGATGTTGGATTGATAGTTGGTCACAGCGCCGTCCAGCTGACTGCCGCGCATCGCCCGCTCGGCGTCGCGTTCGTTGACCAGCAGCCTGCGGTCCATGCGCTCGGTCTCGATGCGTTCGGCGCCGAGATAGACGGTGTAGCTCATGGCGCTGAACAGGGCCGCCAGCACCAGGACGCCCGCGCTTGCGATCAGCCTGCGCCGCCGCTCGGCGACCGCGGCGCCGGCGAGATAGGCCCTGGCCGCCGCATCGCCATCGAGCTGGGCGCGGTAGTCTGGCGCCCGGTCCAGCGCGCGGGCCTCGGCCAGCCGCCGGCCCCGATGGGTCAGATCCTCGGCCTTGCGGCCCCGCGCCTCCCAAGCCGCCGCCGCGCTTTCAACGCCGCGCAGCGCATGGAGGCGAGCCTTCTCTGGCTCCAGCCAGCGCTGGAAACGCGGCCATTCGCGAAACATCGCCTCATGTGCGACCTCCGCCAGGCCGCCGTCCCGGACCACCAGCCGCCACCGGTCGAACCGGCCGAGGATCTCGCGCCCGGTCTCGTCGAAAGCGTCGAGTCTGGCCACCCGGCGGATGGCGGCGCCGCTGTCGTTGACCTGGGCCAGGGCCGGAACGAACACCTGGGCGGCGCGGCGGTCCTGTTCGGCTGACACCGCGCCTTCCAGTGGGCCTTGCGCCGCCGACGGATCGACGCCCCGCAGGGCTCGCTCGGCTGCGTCCTCGATCAGCCCCGACAGCTTGCCGACGCTGTCGTAATTGGCCTTGGCGATATGCTTTTGCGACTGATACTGCCGCCACAGGCGCTGCAGCGTAAAGGCCAGCAGGGGCAGGGCGTCCCTGCCGCCCGCGTCCTCGATCAGGGTCTCGACCAGGGGCGGTTCGATGGTCACGCCATAGCGCGCGGCGGGCTGCTCGATGGCCACGGCGAAGCGGTGGACCGGCAGCGTGCGGATATCGGCGGTGCGGGTCAGCAGCCCATCGAACCGGGGCGAAGCCTGCAACTCGGCGAAACTGTCCGAGCGCACGGTGAGCGCGACCGCGTAGGGCCGCACATCGTCCTTGTCCGTTTCGGCCAGAATGGCTTTCAGGCAGGCGCCGAGCGCGTCCGCGCTCTCGCCCTCGCAGCGGGCCAGTTCCTCGGCCTGGTCGAGGGCGATCAGCACGCTCGCCGCCGGCCGGTCGGCCCTAAGCTTCAGGGGCGCGATGAAACCGTCCAGCACCGCGCGCGGGCCCGCCTCGGTGTTATGGGCGTCGAGCAAGGCGTCGCGAACGGCGCCGGCGGCCAATGTCTCGCCCCAATCGGCCGCCGTGCGCGCGATGGCGTCGGCGAAATTCAGCAGAGGATCGGCGCCAGGGCGAAAGGCGCGCAGCACGAACCAGCCGCGCTCCCGCCGCAGTCGCGGCAACAGGCCCGCCTTCATCAGCGAAGATTTGCCCGATCCCGACGCGCCCAGGATCGCATAGGCGCGCGGGTCGCCCGAGGCGCGCATCTCGCGCAGATCCTCCAGGCACTGGGCGATCTCGGACCCGCGTCCGAAGAAGATCGCCGCGTCCGCATCCTCGTCGCTGAAGCTTTCCAGGCCGGGAAATGGCTCGCTCCGCCGACCAGGTTCGATCTCGAACGCGAAGGGATCCAGTCCGACCTTGGCCAGGGCCCCGGCCGCGCGCAGGCCGGCCTTGAGCGGCTCGGCGATGGCCGGCGCGGCGTCCAGGTCGAGGGCGTCCGGCGCGCCGGCCAGGGTGATGTCGGCGCCCTGGTCCTCGCCAAGCACGCGGGCCAGGCGCGCCTTCTGATCGCCGTCCAAGGCCGCGCCGGCCACCGAAACCAGCGGGATCACCCGCCGTCCCAGGTACCAGGAGGCGGTGAATTCAGCGTAGCACTCGTCCGAACTCAGCCATTCGGGAGTGACGATGCACAGCACCACCCGGCAGGACGCCTTGGCCCGGCGCAGCGCCTCGGCCCATTTGTCCCCGGAACGGATGCTGGCGTAGTCCACGAACAGGTCATCGAAACCGTTCGCCCTGAGCCACCCCTCGAGCGCCGCCGCCAGGGCCTGGTTGCGACTGGAATGGGACAGAAAGATCGTGGCCATCGTCCGCCGAGACTCGTCTGACCAAGCGTTAGCATGGGCGACAGGCGGTCGAAAGCGGGCGGATGGGGTGCAACCGATCCGTCAGCCCTACGTTTTTCAGCCATATTTCATGGCGAACATGATGCGGGCGCTTGCGACGGATAGACTCGCGGTGCTGAAAGAACTCGACGGTCGAGGAGGGCGGATTGCGTCAATTGCGGACACAGGCTCTCGTCGGGGCTGCGTGGCTGGTCTTCGCCGCGCCCGCCCACGCGGCCCTGGGCGGCGCCTATGACAGCGTTCTGGCCGATCGAGCCCATCTGTCGGCCAAGCTGAGTTCGAGCCCGGCCGCGACCCACACCGTTCACGCCCTGACCACGGCCAATGGCGGCGTCGCCCGCGAATACGCCCGGCCGGACGGCGGCGTGTTCGCCGTAAGCTGGCGGGGGCCGGCGCGGCCGGACCTGCGCCAGTTGCTCGGGGGATATTTCGACACGTTCCAGGCCGACAATGCGCCGCGCGGCGGTCGGCGCGCCAGAAGGCCGCTCGCCGTCAACCGGGCGGATATCGTTGTTCATACCGGCGGCCATCCCGGCGCGTTCTGGGGCGTCGCCTATCTGCCCAAGATGACGCCCGCCGGCTTTTCCGCCAGGGACCTGCAGTAGGCCCGTGACCATGATCAGAACCCTTTGCGCGCTGGGCGCCTTGATCCTGTTATCCGCCTGCGGCGGCGGAGGCGGCGGAGGCTCGAGCAGCGTCGCCAGCTCCACGCCGCCGTCGCCGCCGCCGACCTTGACCAATACCGCGGCGGTCACGGTGGACGCCGGACCGGCGGTCCTGGACACCGGTCCGGACGCCTATATCCAGGACAACACGCTCTTCGTTTCGGTGACACTTTGTGCGCCGGGCACCACCAACTGCCAGACCATCGACCACGTGCAGGTCGACACCGGATCCGTGGGCTTGCGGATCATTCAGTCCGTCCTGAGCCCCAGCCTGCTGACCGCGATGCCCCTGCAGACCGATCCGAGCGGCAATCCGGTCGGGGAATGCTTCGGGTTCATCGACGGCTATGTGTTCGGCTCGGTCCGGCAAGCCGACTTCCAGATCGGCGGCGAGACCGTGGCCGGCATGCCGCTGCAGGTGGTCGGCGATACGGGGGTGTTCTCCACGGTTCCCTCGTCGTGCTCGTCGGGCGGTGGAATGAACATGAATACGGTGCCGGAGTTCGGCGCAAATGGCATCATCGGGATCGGAACGACGACCACCGACTGCGGAACCTTTTGCCAGACCGCCGGCGGGTTTTCGGCGGCGATCTACTATGATTGTCCCCCGTCCGGCTGCGCCTCGATCATCGCCAGGACCGCCGCGGCGGCCGCGCCGTTCCAGCAGTTGCCCAATCCCGTCGCCGCTATGAGCGTCGACAATAACGGCACGATCATCAGCCTGCCCGCCCCGCCCGCCGCCGGAGAGGCCAGCCTGGCCGGCACGCTCTATTTCGGCATCGGCACCCAGACCAACAATGCCCTCGGCGCGGCGACCGTCCTGACGGTGACCACCTCAGCCAGCGCCAACGGTCCTGGCCTGTTCACCGCCATATACAGCGGTCAAACCTTGAACGAGAGCTTTCTCGATAGCGGCAGCACGACGTACTTTTTTGTCGACAACACCATCACGGCGTGTTCCGGCGCTGACTTTGTCGGCTATTACTGTCCCGCTTCGCCGTTGTCCTTGAATCCCACTCTCCAGGGCCTCAACGGCGCCAGTGTCGCCGGGCCCATTACGCTCAACAACGCTCAAACCCTGCTATCGACGAACTTTTCCGCCCTGCCCGGCCTCGGCGCCAATCCGAATGTGGTGACCGGCCTCATGGCCTATCCGAACAGCTTTGATTTCGGCCTTCCCTTCTTCTTTGGCCGCAAGATCTACACCGCCCTGGAGGGCCGCAGCGCCGGCGGGACGGTGGGCCCATATATCGCCTTCTGATCGTTGACCGGGGACTATCTCTTCAGCCCCGCGATCGCTTGCTTGCAGGCCAGCAGAGACTGGCCCGCGACCATGCCTTTCCAGTCGTCCGCGTCGCCGTAAAAAGCGTCGCGGATCTGCGTCTTGATGGCGCGGCCCTGCTCACTCAGCGGGTCGCCATGGGCGTGCAGCCAGGCGTCGGCGCGCAGGGCGTTCATCACCTGCATCAGATCCTGGACGCCGACCTCCAGCGCCATGCCGGTGACCTCGGCGTGGGCCAAGAGGCCATGCGCGGCGGCCAGGCCGTCGCCCACGACGTCGGCCGAGGTCGAACTGCCGCCGGACGGCGAAGTGACGGCCGCGCCGTACCAGGCTCTGGCGCGATCGAAGCCCGCACTGCCGACCGGGTCGGTGATGATCGGCTCGCCGTAGCCCCAAGGACCAAGGCCGGTGTGATAGTCGAGGATGCCGATGCGGCCGGCCTCGCCCAGATAGGTCTCGAAAATCGTTGTCTGGGTGCGCCGCGACCAGGTGGGCCCAGAGCCGCCGTAGAAGATCCCGGCCGGGTGGCTGTACTGGCCGCCGCTGAGGGCCTGCTGGGCGGCGGCCATGCCCTCGGTTCCCATGTAGGCGGCCAGGACCTGGAAGCTCCGCTGCTGGGCGGCGGGCGTCCATTCCGTCGGGCAGATGGCCTCGGCCAACTGGTCGTAGCCCGGGTTGGCGGGCAGGGGCGCCGTGAAGTCCACCCAGTTGCGGTTCAGATCGACATTCTCCTGCGTCACCCGCCGCAGCCAGGAAAAACCATAGGGGTTGATCGCGTGGATCATCAGCACGGCCAGCCCCGCGGGCAGGGCGGCCGCCTCGCCGCGCCGCAGCCAGTCGACCTGGGCGCCCGAGCCGCAGAAGCCCTCGACGCCGTGGGTGCCCGAGATCATCACCAAAACCGCCTCGGCCTGACGCGGGCCGAACCAGGCGATGTCGGTCGATAGATCGCCGCCGTCCGGGCCGCGGTCCGGATGGGCGACAGCCTCCAGCGCCCCGCCCGCGGCCTCGGCGGCCTCGCGGAACTTGGCGCGGGCCTGGGCGAAGTCGGAACTGAAACTGTCGGCGGAATTCATGGCGCGGAACTCATTGAAAAGAACACGAACGTGGTCGGCCATTTCCAAGCCTGAGCCGGGCGGTAAAGTCAAAACCCGTTTGTCCAGGAAAGTCCGGACCTCTATTGGTCGGTCATGACCAAGCCCGTCCCCCCCGTCGCGCCCAAACATCCAAAGCGCATCGAACAGCTCGGCCATGTCCGGGTCGACGACTATGCCTGGATGAAGGACGACAACTGGCAGACGGTGCTGCGCGATCCCTTCGCCGTGCGCGACGATGTGAGGGCGCACCTGGAGGCGGAGAACGCCTATACGACAGCCATGCTGGCCTCGACCGAGCCGCTGCAGGCGGCGATGTTTCAGGAGATGAAGGGGCGGATCAAGGAGGACGACAGCTCGGTGCCCACGCCTGACGGGAAGTGGGACTATTACGCTCGCTACGACATCGGCGCCCAGCATCCGATCCATGCGCGCCGGCCACGCGGCGCCGACGCTGGCGAACAGATCCTGCTGGACGAGGACGTCGAGGCCCAGGGCAAGGCCTTCTTCCAGGTCGGCGGCGCCGATCACAGTCCTGACCACGCCCTCTACGCCTTCGCCGTCGACGAACAGGGCTCGGAGGTCTACCGCATCCACGTCAAGGACCTGGCGACCGGCGCGGTGCTGCCGCAGCCGGCCGAGAGTTCGACCGGCGGCTTCGTCTGGTCGCCGGATTCGCGCTGGCTGTTTTGGATCTGGCGCGACGACCATGGCCGCCCGGCGAAAATCTTCCGTCGGCCGGCGCGCGGCGGGATGGCCGATGACGTGCTGGTCTATGAGGAGCCGGACGGCGGCTTTTTCCTGTCGCTCGGGGTGACCACCTCGGACGCGTTCATCGTGATCAGCTCCGGCGACCACGAGACGTCCGAGGTCCAGCTGATCCCCGCCGAGGACCCCACCGCCGCGCCGCGCGTGGTCGAACCGCGCACGCCGGGGCTGCGCTACGATCTGGAGCATTGGGACGGCCGGTTCATGATCCACACCAACGCCGACGGCGCGGAGGACTTCAAGGTGGTCGAGGCGCCGCTGAGCGATCCGTCGCGGCGGACCTGGACCGATTGGGCGCCGCACCGGCCGGGACGCTACGTGGTCGGCGTGGGAGCCTTCAAGGACTGGTTCGTCCAGCTCGTGCGCGAGAACGCCAACAACAGCATCCTGTTGACCGAGCGCGGGACCCGGCGCGAGCACGTCATCGAATTCGACGAGGATGCGTATGCGCTCGGCCTGTCGGGCGGCTACGAGTTCGACACCACCACGCTGCGGTTCGTGTACGAATCGCCGACGACGCCGCGCCAGTGGTACGACTACGACATGGCGACGCGGGCGCGGACCCTGCGCAAGACCCAGGAGGTTCCCTCCGGCCACGACCCCGCCGCCTATGTCACCCGCAGGCTGTACGCCCGCGCGGACGACGGGGCGGAGGTTCCGATCACCGTGCTGATGCGGGCCGACGCCGCGACCGACGGATCGGCGCCGCTGCTGCTTTACGGCTACGGCGCCTACGGCATCCCGATGGAGCCGCACTTCTCGATCCGCAACCTGTCGCTGGTCGATCGCGGCTGGGTCTGGGCGACGGCCCATGTGCGCGGCGGCTCGGAAAAGGGCTGGGGCTGGTTCCTGGACGGGCGAGGGGCAAAGAAGACCAACAGTTTCAGCGACTTCATCGCCTGCGCCGAACATCTGATCGCCGGCGGCTACGGCCAGGCGGGCCGCATCGTGGCCTATGGCGGATCGGCCGGCGGCATGCTGATGGGCGCGATCGCCAATATGCGGCCGGAGCTTTGGGCCGGGATCATCGGCGCGGTGCCCTTCGTCGACGTGCTGAACACCATGAGCGATATCAGCCTGCCGCTGACCCCGCCGGAATGGCCGGAATGGGGCAATCCGCTGGAGGACGAGGCGGCGTACCGGGTCATCGCCGCCTACAGCCCCTATGACAATGTCGCCGCCAAGCCCTATCCGGCGGTGCTGGCCACCGGCGGCCTGTCCGATCCCCGCGTCACCTATTGGGAGCCGGCCAAGTGGGTGGCCAAGCTGCGCGAATTCACGACAGGCGACGCTCCGATTCTGCTCAAGATCAATATGGACGCCGGTCACGGCGGCGCGTCGGGCCGATTCGAGTTTCTGAAGGAGATCGCCCTGGACTACGCCTTCGCCGTCTGGGCGCTGGATAGGGCCTGGAGAGACGGGGACTAGAGGGCGGTGGGTTGGCGAGATTGAGGCGGATCAGACCCGCGCTGGCGTCTGACGCGGCGGCGTTGGCGGCCATTTACGGCCACCACGTGCTGCATGGCCTGGGCACTTTCGAGGAGGTCCCGCCGTCGCCCGAGGACATGGCCGGGCGGCTGAGCGCGGTTACTGACCGGGGCCTGCCCTATCTGGTGGCCGAGATCGACGCACAGGTGGCTGGCCTGGCCTATGCCGGCCTGTTCCGACCCCGCGCCGCCTATCGCTATACCGTCGAGGACAGCGTCTATGTCGCGCCGGACCGGATGGGCCAGGGCGTCGGAAAAGCCCTCCTGGGCGCGGTGATCGCGGTCTGCGAAGGCCTCGGCCTGCGCCAGATGGTGGCGATGATCGGCGACAGCGGCAACGCCGGCTCCATCGGTTTGCACCGCGCCTGCGGTTTCCAGGCAGCCGGCCTGCTGCCGGCGATCGGCTACAAACACGAGCGCTGGGTGGACGTGGTGCAGATGCGTCGCCCGTTAAACGCCGGCGCGGAGGCACCGCCGGACGCCCTCGGCCTGACCCTGACCGGTCACTGACTTGAACGCTGGGCCTCTCTCCCCGCTCTTCGCGGGGAGAGAGACGGCGCCGCCGCACGAAGCTCGCCTTCATAGGCTCCGGATCGCGGGACCACCCTCACGCTAACCTTTCCCCATTGCACGGGGGCGAGGGTTCAAAACTGGTGGGCGCGCCTGGCCGACAGCCGGCGTCGCGCCTGCTCCGCGCCGTCCGCGTCGAGCAGGATGATCTCGACATCATCGCCCAGACGCAGCTGCATGCGGCCAAGCGTGAGCGCCACGCGGATGGCCTCGCGCTTGCGCCGGAACATGCGGAAGCTGACATGGTTGTGGCGGACGTCCCAAGCCTCATGCCGGGGCACGATCTCGAAGTGTTTTTGCATCTAAGCCTCCGTGTGGAGGTGAAACGCGCCAGTCGAGTTTCAGATCACGAGCGTTTGCTTCGGACAACGGCTGAAGGGATCGCGCCGCCCCGGCCGTGACCGAACATCGACGACAGAACCCGGATCGGGTTCGCGCGTTTTCTTGCCGCCGGGGGGTAATCGTTTGATGGAGATTGCCTCATGAAGTCCATTGGCCTTCCCCTGCTTGGCGCCGCGGCGTCCGTCCTCATCGGCTTGGCCTGCGCGCCCGCCGTCCATGCCCAAGGCGTTGACGCCTCGGCCGTGGTTGGTGAACACGGGGACTGGACGTTGCAGCAACGAGAGCATTGGCTTGACGATCGCCTCGGCAAGGCGCGCGACGACGGCTCGGTCGACCGTGGCGAATTCGACCGCGTGCACCATGAGCTCAGCCGGATTCGCGATGACGAAGACCGTCTGCGTGACGCCCACAATGGCCAGCTGACCGACAATGAAAACGCCGACCTGGAGGCGCGATTGGATGGCGTCGCCAACCAGATCCACTGGCTGCGCGAAAACAGCTTCCAGCGGCCCTGGTGACGAGCGTTCCGCATTGCAATTGATCTAAAGCTTCAAGACCCGGCGCCGCGAGGCGCCGGGTGCTACGCGCCTTGGGATGCGTCCACCGCGCGGTCAGCCGCTCGCCCGGTCCGGAGCCTCATCGGCGCCGTCCAGCATTCCAAAATCCTGAGATTTCGAACCGGCTTCGGCCACCTCGAATCCCTCCGCCGCCAGACCCCGTTTCAGCAGTTCGCGCACGGCCGATGCGCGGCTCGGCATGCGGCGCGCGAAGCGCCAGTCGTCAAGCGCCGCCAGTTCGTCGTTCGCCAGCATGATCTGCAGGCGCTCACCACGGGTAAGCTCTGACATGTATCGCCCCTATTCGCTTGGGAGGAACATCTCTCGTTGGAAAGGTCGGAGCGTAGCCGCATCTCCGGACAGGCGTCAATTGCTGAATTCGCACATAAGGCGAAAAAGGCGCCGATTACTCATTGTCCGCCTTTGGCGACATCGCCCTCATCGGCTCACTAGGTGAGTTTGCCGCATTGAGTGTAGTTCAAGCATATTTGTAATAATACCGAGAATGATTTCGTAGTTTAAAATTAATATTGAATTAACGACGATTTAGGATTAGACTTTATAGATCATTTCTGAGGTGAAATATTATGAACATCTCATTGTTTCCGAACTTAGGCAATGGCCAGGTCGATCGAGGAGGCGTTAACGGTCGCCATCAGCCGATCAAGCTCGACAATGCTCTCCATTTAGGAAGACCTCGAAAGTGGGTCGCCGACCTGGGAGGCCATCTGCGGGAGCAGTGAGAGCTGCTCAGGTCTTCCGCGCGGTTCGCGGCGGCCGCGGAATTGTCTCTCGCGGTCGCCGGCGCCGGCGTCGCGCCCTCGGACAGCGTCGCGACGGCCGGCCTCATCGTCGTCGAGGCGGTGAAGAACGCCGTCAAATACGCCCATCCAGCCGGCGTTCATGGAAAGATCGAGGTCCGCTGCGCGCGCGGCGCCGATAGCTCCGTCCGGATCGACGTGGTCGACGACGGGGTTGGGCTGCCGGAGGGATTCGACCCCGCGACCGACGGCGGTTTCGGTTTCGAACTCATGCGCGAGCTGAGCGGAAAGCTTGGCGCGACGCTCACCTTCGTCTCGACCAGCCTCGGCCTTCGCGTGGAGCTGCGCGCGCCGGCGAGTGCGTTCGACATCCACGAGGCCGCGAACCTCAACGGGGCGTCGGGCGCGGCTGTCGATGAACCGACCCATTTCGCCGAGGCGATCGCCAATGGCGCCTTGGCCGCCGGACAGGTCGTCGAACACCGCTTCGGCGAATTGCTCGACGCCCTTCCGGTCGCTGTCTACACGACCGATGCGGCGGGTCTGATCACCTTCTTCAACCAAGCCGCCGTCGAGCTTTGGGGGCGCACCCCCGCGCTGGGCGACGAATGGTGCGGCTCCTGGAAGCTGTACTGGCCAGACGGCGAGGCGATGGCGCACAGCGATTGTCCGATGGCGATAACGATCAAGGAAAACCAGCCGATCAGGGGCAAGGAAGCGATCGCCGAACGACCCGACGGCGAGCGCGTGCCCTTCATGGCCTATCCGACGCCTATCCGCGATGCGACCGGCGCGTTGGTGGGGGCGGTGAACACGATGGTGGATATCAGCGAACGCAAGCGCGCCGAGGAACGCAAAACCCTGATGGCGCGTGAGATCCATCATCGAACCAAAAACCTGTTGGCCGTCGTCCAGTCGATTGTCACCCGGGGATTGGACGGCGCCCGATCGGTCAAGGAGACGCGCGCCGTGGTGCTCGGCCGCCTGGGGGCGCTGGCGGCGACCTACGACAACCTGATCACCACGTCCTGGGAGGGTGTCGAATTTAGCCAGATCGTTCGCCGCGAGCTTGGCCCCTATCCGGGCCAGCAGGAAATCGACGGACCCGTGGTCTTGTTGAATCCGCAATCCGCGCAGAACTTCACGCTGGCGCTGTACGAACTCGCCACCAACGCGGCGAAGTACGGGGCGCTGTCTTGCGCCATGGGCAAGGTGACGGTTCGCTGGTCGATCGAGGATGTTGAAGGTTCGCCGCGTTTCAGCCTGACGTGGCGGGAAAGGGGGGGGACCCGCCGTCGTTCCACCGTCGCACCGGGGCTTCGGCGCCATGGTGCTTGAGCGCGTGATCACCCAGGACTTCGACAGTCCGCCGCGTGTCCACTACGCTCCCGAGGGATTGAGCTACGCCTTGGACGTGTCGCTAGACGCGATCGTCGCGCCCGGCGAGCCTGACGACGAGTTCGCGGCGGGAGGTGTTCCCGCAGCCGCGGATCAGTGAGCCCGCTGGAGCGCGGGCGCCATCATCAGGCCTTGCGGGACGCCCTCCGCCCGCGCGCCCGCCATGTAGCGGCGGATGAACGCCAGGGCAGCCTCGAGCGTGGACACTGAAAAGGGCTTTTCGATGCAGCCCAGCGCGCCGCCGAAGTCTGGCGGCAATTGTTCTGGATTGGCGGTGACGAAAACCACCGGCACGCCATAGTCGCCGATGAGCTTGGCGCAGATCGCCGGGCCCGTCCAGCCGTCGGCGAGGTTGATATCCAGCAGGGCGAGCGACGGAATCCGATGACTTGCGAGCCGATAGGTGGTCTCCGCTTCGGCGGCGACGCCGATGACCTGATGGCCGCACGATTCCACGATCTGGGTTTCGTCCAGGGCTATGATGGGATCATCTTCGACGATCAGAACCTTGAACCTGCCTCGCGTGGCCATTTGACGCCTTTCACCGGTCGCCGGCGCGTTCGCCTCGACCGAACCGGACTAACCCCGCAATCCGGTCCGGGTTCCTCGGCAAAGCTCTTGTTTTGCAAATGTTTTGAAAGAAATAGCCGGGAGTAGCGATGGTCGGGGTAGTTCACTCTCATGTTGCGCCGGTTCTGGGGCGGGGATGGGAACCATCGGCAAGACGTCGGATTGATGAGGTCAGTAATGCGATCCAGGAGATCCGAGATGGCGACGAACCAACCCAAGGGCCAATCCAAAGTGCAAGGAGAGGGCGACTACGTCTCCGGCCGAAAGTTTCAGGAAGCCGAGCACAAATACGCTAAGGAGGGGCCGGTCGAGCAGGCGGGGCGCGAAGCGGCGGAAGCGTTGGATGGTCCCGAGGCTCAAGACCTTGAGGACGCCAGGCGCGCCTCGGCCAAGGGCCAAAGCGTTCCCGCGCGGCATGTGGTTCATCGCGAGCACAGACTGGATGACGCGCTGGACGATAGCTTCCCGGCGAGCGATCCCGTGCCGGCTTCGCCGGGATCAAACTAGATCCGGTCAGCCCGCAACTTCCGGCCGACCGTCGAATACGGCTCGTAGAGCTTGTTCCAGCTGGGCCAGGGTGAAGGGCTTGTTGAGCAGGTGGATCCCGTGGTCGAGCACGCCGTTGTGGACAATGGCGTTTCGCGTATAGCCGGTCATGTAGAGCACCTTGAGTTTCGGTCGGACGCGGCAGGCCTCCTCGACCAGTTTGCGGCCGTTCAGGCCCGGCATCACCACATCGGTCAGCATCAGATCGACCGACCGGGCGCCCCGCAGCAACGTCAAGGCCGCCTCCGCGCCGTCCGCTTGGCAAACCGCATAGCCGAGATATTCCAGCGCTTCGACGGCGAATTCGCGCACCCCGTCGGCGTCCTCGACGACCAGGACCGACAAACCCGATGCGTCGCGCTTTTCCGGCGCGGCCTTTTCCGGCGCGGTGTAGCCGAGCGCCAGGCTGCGCGGCAGGTAGAGCTTCACGCTCGTGCCGATGCCGAGCTCGCTATAGAGCTTCACATGCCCGCCGGACTGCTTGATGAAGCCGTGCACCTGGCTGAGGCCCAATCCGGTGCCGCTGCCGACCGGCTTGGTGGTGAAGAAGGGATCGAACGCCTTGGCCATGGTCTCGGCGCTCATGCCCACGCCGGTATCGGTGATCGCCAGCATCACGTACTGGCCGGCGACGACCTCGTCGTGCCCATCGGCATAGCTCTGGTCGAGATAGGTGTTCGAGGTCTCCAGCGTCAGCTTGCCGCCGTTTGGCATGGCGTCGCGTGCGTTGATGGCGAGGTTCAAGATGGCGTTTTCCATCTGGGACGTATCGACCAGCGCGCGCCAGACCCCGGCGCCCAGAACCGTCTCGATCACGATATTCTCGCCCAGCGTCCGGTGCAGCAGGTTCGAGGTCTCGGTGACGCACTTGTTCAGATCGGTCGGCTTGGGTTCCAGCGGCTGCAGCCTTGAGAAGGCCAGCAGCCGGTTGGTCAGCGCCGCCGCCCGCTGGGCGCCCTCCAGCGCATTTTGAACCAGCCGGCGCGGGCGGTCCTCGTTCATCCGCTTCAAGGCCAGGTCGAGATTGCCGATGATGATCGCCAGCATGTTGTTGAAGTCGTGGGCGACCCCGCCGGTCAACCGGCCCAGCGCCTCGACCTTTTGCGCCTGACGCAGCTGGCTTTCGGTATGTTCGCGGTCGGCGATCTCCCTGGCCAAGGCGGCGTTGTTGCGCTCCAGCGCGCGGCGGTGGCGTTGGGTCGTGAGCCTGACCGACACCGCCAGGATCAACGCGGCGAAAATCGAGAACAGGATCGCCGCCAACGAGCCGATGCGTTGCGCGCCCGCCCAGGCGCTGCGGTTGGCGTACAGGGTCTGCTCCTCCGCGTTCAGCGCGTCCATTTCCGCGCTGATGGGTTTGACCAGCCGCCGGCCCTCGCCGGACTTGATCAGCCGGATCGCGCCTTCGTTGTCGTCGTTCAAGGTAAGGGCGAGCGTTCGATCCAGCACAGCGATCCTGGCCTTGATATCGGCCGATAGGGCTCGCAGACGTCTTTGCTGGCTCTGATTGTCGGCCGTCAGGGTGAAAAGTTGGCTCTCGAGGTCTGGAATCTCCCGCTTGGCTGCTTCAAAGTCGTCGCGATAGCCCAATTGATCGGTCAGCAGAAAGCCGCGCTGCGCGGTTTCCACCGCCTCGACGGCGGCGGCCAGCTTGGCCGCGCGCTCGCGCACGATGATGGTGTGCGCGGCCCAGTGGTCCGCGTTGCCGGCCGCCAGCGTGGCCAGGCCCGCGATCACGCAGGCCGCCATCAACAGGCCGAACACCAACAGAACCAGCCCGCGCCGAGGCCTGCTGGTTACATCGCTGGAACCGGCCGCGGCGGTCCCGGAGCTGAACTCAGTCACCAATCCCCACCTCGCCGCGCGGCGTCGACCCCGCCCGGGAGAAGCTTAGGACGCCGCGCGATATTGGGCCAGCGTAGCTGTGGTGGCGCGCATGCCAACCATCTCGGCGATTGCGGCCATCTCTCTAATCGTCACCCCGGCCGCAGCGAAGCGGAGAGCCGGGGCCCAGGGGCCGTGCGCCCAAGCTCAGCATGTGGGGCTCTGGGTCCCGGCTCGGCCTTGCAGGCCGTCCGGGATGACGCTCTGAGGTGATTTTCTTCGGTTTGTCAGCCCAACTTCGTTGCCCCGGCGATTGCGGCGGGACGCGTTTGGCCCTATGGCGCGCCCATGCTGGAGCATTTGAAAGATAACAACCGAAACTGGGCGGCGCGGAAGGTCTCGGTCGATCCGTATTTCTTCGAGCGGCTCGCCGGTCAGCAGGCGCCGGAATATCTATGGATCGGCTGCTCGGACAGCCGGGTGCCGGCTAACGAGATCGTCGACCTGGACCCAGGCGAGCTGTTCGTCCATCGCAATGTCGCCAATCTCGCCCCGCCGCAGGACGCCAACTATCTGTCCGTGCTGCAGTTCGCCGTCGACGTGCTCAAGGTGAAGCACATCCTTGTGGTCGGCCACTATGGCTGCGGCGGCGTCGCCGCGGCGGTTGACGGCCAACGGCGCGGGCTAGTCGATCACTGGCTGCATCCGATCCGCGAGGTCTGCCACGAGCACCGCCACGAACTGGACGCCATCGCAGAACCGGGCGCGCGGCTGGACCGGCTGTGCGAGCTGAACGTGATCCGCCAGGTGCGCAACGTCGCCTCGGACGTGTTCGTGCAGGACGCCTGGGCGCGCGGGCAGTCGCTGTGCGTCCATGGCTGGGTCTATTCGATCGCCAACGGCCTGGTCACCGACCTGAACGTCGCCATCGGCGGACCGGACGACCTGGACCGCGCCTAAACCAGACGAAGGTCGCGAGACGGGGCGCCGGGGAACACCACGCCCAGCCGGCGCGCGTCCAGGCCGTAGACCCGCTGGAACAAGCCGCCCAGCATGGAGCGGTATTCGTTGATCACCGGATAGTCGCGGTTCTGGTTCAGTGTCGCGGGGCTCAGCGCGACCTGCTCGCCCAGCATCCGCCCGCCGTTCACCTTGCCGCCCATGACCCAATAGACGCTGCCGTGGCCGTGGTCGGTGCCCTTGTCGCCGTTCTCGTGGAAGGTGCGGCCGAATTCCGAGATCACCACCACCACGGTGTCGTCCCAGGCCGCGGGTCCGATTTCGTCGGCGTAGCCGGCCAGGCCCCGGCCCAACTCGCCCAGGCGCCCGGCCAGATAGCCGGTCGCGCCACCCTGGTTCACATGGGTGTCCCAGCCGCCGACATCGACGAAGCCCAGGTTGAACTGGCTCTGCATCAGCCGCGCGATGCGCCGGGCGGACAGCTCGAACCCCTTGGGCGAGACGGCGCCCCGGTTGGCGGCGACCATCTCGGTCGAAAGGGTGCGATAGACCTCGTCGCGGACCTGGAATCCCTCCGAGACCGAGGAGCCCAGCGCCTGGTTGGCGTACATCTGCTGGATCAGCTTGGCCTGGCGATCGTCGACTCCGGGCTTTCCCGCATTGTTGACGCTCATATTCGGCGCCGGCGCGCCGCCGCGGAAGATCAACGGCAACTGATCGGTGAAGGCGATCGGCGTCACGCCGGTCAACTGCCCCCTCAACCGGCTCATGAAGCCGGAGCCATAGTCGCGGTGACCCTGCAGGGGTTGGCCCAGCTCGATAGTATCCTGGGTCTCGAAATGGCTGCGGCTGAGGTCGTCGGTTCCGGTGAAGGGCACGAAGGCGATCTGGCGTTTGGCCCAGAGCGGGTAGATCGAGTCTTTCAGCGCCGGATGCAAAGCCCAGTCAGCATCCAGGGGTAGGGCGGCGTTGGGGTCGGTCGGGTTGGGCTTGGCCACCGCCAGGCTCGGCCGCGACTGATAGTAGAAATCGCTGGAGACCGGGATCACCACATTGGCGGCGTCATAGGCGCCGCGCAGGAACACGATCAGCAGGCGCGTGCGGGTTTGCGGCGCCGCCCAAACCCGGCCAGCCATCACGCTCGGGACCGCGAGCAGCCCGGCTTTCAGCAGATCACGGCGATGCATGACGGTCTCCTAGCGATGACGACAGGGTAAAGCTCCTCCCCCATTGGGGGAGGGGGACCGCGAAGCGTTGGAGGGGGCCTTGCCGGAGAGGTCTCAGCGACCCCAAGGCCCCCTCAGTCGCTTCGCGCCAGCTCCCCCAATGGGGGAGCAGTCTCGTTTTGCGGTGCATGACGGTCTCCTAGCGGCGCATGAATTCGGGCGACGATAAAAACAGGGTGTTCCAGTCCTGGGCCGATATCGCCTGGTCCAGGGCGGTGCGGGTCGCCGGCGCCAGGGTGCGCGAGACGACCGCGTAGTAGAGCGGATTTTGCGGCTGCGGGAAGGCCGGCTGTTCCAGCGCGCCGACCCCGTCCGGCCGGAACAGTCCCTGAGGGCCGGAGCCGATCTGGCGGGCGATCTCGAACCGCGTCGCCATCTGGCCAGGCCCGTTCCAGGCCGCCGCGTTCATCGGATAGCCGTCCGGGGTTTCGTGGTTGTAGAGCCCCTCGGCGAGGCGGTTGATCCAGTTCTGCACCGGCCCGGCGTTCAGGATAATCCGGTCGCCATAGGAAAAGCGCACCGCCGAGACGACATAATGGACCGGGTCCTTGAACTCGTTTCCCAGCGAGGCGCGGAACTCGGGCGACTGGAACATCGTCTTCAGCACGGCGGCGATGTCGCCGTCGCTGCTCTGAAAGCTGGTCGTCATTCGCTGGACCAGCGCCGGCGGCGGGTTGTCGGAGACGAAATAGGCGGCCAGCTGGGCGCTGACATGATGGGCGGTGGCCGGCTGGCGCGACAGGATGTCCAACGCCTCCTCGACCTCGCCGAACCCGCGGCCCTTGATCACGTGTCCCAGGAAGAGCTTGTCGCCATAGTCGTGCCGGTTCGGGTTGAACTCGAACAGGCCCTGGCGGACCAGCTGGCCCTGCAGGTCGGGCCGCAGCCTGGGGTTCTCCGGCCGCGGATCGATGCCCACCCCGGTCAGGATCCGCGCCAGCTCCTGCACGTCTTTTTGGCTGTAGCCCGCGCCTACGCCCATGGTGTGCAGTTCCATGATTTCGCGAGCGTAGTTTTCGTTGATGTGACCGGCGGCGTTATCGGCGTTGTCCAGATAGCGCAGCATGGCCGGATGCCGCAGCGTCGCTTCCAAGAGATCGCGGAAGCGGCCCAACGCATGAGGCCGTATAGCGCGCTCCTCATAGTCGCCGATCATGGCGCGGATGTTGGCCTTCTGCGCATGGACGTTGAAATGGTTGAACCAGAACCAGGTCATCTGCTCCTTGAGCTGGTCCGGCGAATAGAGGTCGCGCAGAAGCTCGCGGGTCGCGGTCTCCCGGCCCATGGCGTTCAGCGCCTGCTGCCGTTCCTGCTGCGCGGCCTTCTTCTGCTCGGGGTCGGCGATGTCCTTCAGCGCCTTGCCTTGGGCGTTCGCCTCTACCACCAGTTCGGACATCGGGCGCTGCGTAATGGTCAGCACGTCAATCTGGGCCTGGACCCGGGGCGGCAGCCGATCGCCGCCGGCCGGATGCAGCTGGCGCTCCAGCCAGCGCTCGGCGCCCAGGGTCTGCAGCTCCACAGCGCTGGAGGCGGTGGAGCCCCAGGTGACGCGGTTGAGCAGGGCGAGGTCGCCGGCGTTCAGGTCGGCGGCGTGAACGCTTCCCGCCGCGCCGGACGCGGCGAGCGTCGCCGCCAGACCTGCACAGGCCAGACTTGCACATGATCGCGGGTCGAAACGCATGCCGCGCACTCCGGGGATCCAATCGATCCGGCCTTCGTCCATCGCCCCATCGCCACTATACGACAGCTGGCTGAAGGCTGGATGAACGAGGACCGCTATGACGATCACGCCCGCTATCCGCTGGCCACACGCCTTCGACCCGGTTCGCTCGCCAGTCCACGTCGTCAACCAGCTCGAGCTAGCGGCGGCGCCCGCCGCCGTCTGGGCAAGGCTGATCCGCGCCAGCGCGTGGCCCGATTGGTACGCCAACGCGGCCAAGGTGAAGATCGAGAACGGCGGGGAGAACCTGTCCGCTGGCGCGCGCTTCACCTGGCGCACCTTCGGGGTCGATCTGGTTTCCGAGGTCGAGGAGTTTGTTCCTGGCGAGCGGATCGCCTGGGTCGCCAGGGCGAGCGGCGTCACAGCCTATCACGCCTGGCTGATCACCCCCACGGCTCTGGGCTGCCACGTGCTGACCGAGGAGACCCAGCACGGCGTGCTGGCGCGGCTGGGCAGGGTGGTCTTCCCTGGCCGGATGGAGCGCTGGCATCAGCGGTGGCTGGAAGGCTTGGGAGGATAGGGCGCCAAAACCGCCGAGCCCAGCCGACGACCGCTCAAATACAGGCGTAGCCCGCCTCGCACAGTTCGGGATGACGTCGTCGGGGGTCAGCCTCAACGGCCGCAGCTATAGGTGATCGGTTCGGCCCGTCGACACGTCGATCGACCAGAGGATCAGCTCGCCCTCTTCTGGGTCGCCGCGCGCGCCCACGCGGACAAAACCGTTGCGCTGTAGGACGCTTTGCGAGGCCGCGTTGCCGGTTGCGGTCTCGGCCGTCACCCGATCGATCGCCGGGTCCGATCGCGCCTCGCGCAGCATCAGGGCCACGGCCTGGGCCGCATGGCCGCGCCCACGCCGCTCCGCCGCGATCCCATAGCCGATCTCGACGGTCCGCGTGGGGTCGGGGCGCGTCTTATAGCTGCAAAGACCGATGGCTTCGGACCCTTCGACGATCAGCCAGCTTCCCGTGCATTGCGCCTCGCGCAGATCCGCCGCCGCCTGTCGCAGAAATCGAATAATCGAGGGAACGTCGATCCCGTCCGGCGGCAGGTCCAGACCATCGACCCGGGGCCTCTCGCCCAACATCCAGGCGAAGTGGTCGTCGCGGGTCTCGACAAGTCTGATCAAACGCGGGTTCCGTCCTGGTCACAATGCCGCCGTCGATCCAGATCATGACACTCGAAACGCCAATATGCCATCCCCAGTTGCGCGCCATCCCCGCGGCCTTTCGCTGGGTCTTCACTTGCGCATCGTTTCGCGCCAATTTGCGGCCCGCGCCCCGAGGATCGCATGACCGGCCGGTCGAACTCTGAAGGGATCGCCGAACCAGGGCGTGATCGCCCATCCCTCGGCCGGCGACCGCGCGGCTGATCCACCATTGCCGACGACGCCAAGGCGGGTCAAAAAGCGCTAGGTCGCGGCGTGGGGACGAGCGGATGGCGGGGTCGAGATTCAAGATCGACTGGAGCATGCTCCCCGAAGTGATCTGGCGGGCGCTGGTGTTCATCGTCGCCCTGACGATCCTGATCATCGTCACCACGCGCTGGAACCGCTGGCAGGGCGGCGCGGGCTGGCAGACCACCGACGACGCCTTCCTGCAGGCTGACCTGACCCCGATCGCCGCCAAAGTCCCCGGCTATGTGACGCAAATCCCCGTGCAGGATTTCGAGCGGGTGCGCGCCGGCCAGGTGATCGCCCAGATCTATGACAATGACTATAAGGCCACGGTCGCCCAGGCGCAGGCCCAGGTCGCGTCGGCCACCGCCCAGGCGGAAGCGCTGAAGGCCCAAAGCGTGCTGCAAGCGGCCAATGTCGATGCGGCCCGCGCCGTGGTCGCCTCCACCACGGCCGCCCTGGATCAGAACACCCGCGACCTGGCGCGGCAGAAGAAACTGCTGGAGACGGGCTCGTCCTCGGCCGAGGCCAGCGAAAAGCTGCAGACCGGTCGCGAACAGATCAGCGCCCAGCGGGCCCAGAACCGCGCCCAGGCCGAGGCCGCCTCGCGCCAGCTGGGCGTGCTGGCCGCCCAGGAGAGCCAGGCCCAGGCCGCCATCGCCGCCGCCCACGCCGCCCTTGATCTGGCCCAGATCAACCTCGGCTATACGCGGATCGTCGCGCCCCAGGACGGGGTCCTGGCCCAGCGCCAGGTCAAGCCCGGCCAGTATGTCGGCGTCGGGACCCAGATCACCAGCCTGACCCCGCTGCCCCACGTCTGGGTCATCGCCAATTACAGGGAGACCCAGCTGACCCACATGGCCGTGGGTGAAAAGGCCGAGGTTCGGGTCGACACCTATCCTGGCCATGTGATGAAAGGCCATGTCATCGCCTTCGCGCCGGGCTCCGGCGCCCAGTTCGCCCTGCTGCCGCCCGACAACGCCACCGGCAACTTCACCAAGGTGGTCCAGCGCGTCGCGGTGAAAATCGTCATCGACGACGCGGCGGGGCTAGAAGATCGCCTGCGTCCGGGCCTGTCGGTCGTCGCCAAGGTCGACGCGCGCGCCGAGGATCGCCGATGAGCGATGCGGCCAGCCTTCCCGCGTCGGCCGCGCCGCCTGCGCCGCCCCAGACCATCCCCTGGTTGGGCCTGACAGCGGTGCTGCTGGGCACCTTCATCTCGACCTTGAACGGCCGGCTTTCGACTTTCGGGCTGGCCGACATCCGCGGCGCCGTCCACGCCGGCTTCGACGACGGAGCCTGGATCACCACCGCCCAGACGGTCGCCCAGATGTTCATCGCGCCGATCGCCATCTGGATCGGCGGGGTCTACGGACCCCGGCGGGTCCTGCTGGACGCCGCCGCGGCCTTCGCGGTGATCTCGCTGGTCACGCCGTTTTCCACCAACCTGCCGATGCTGCTGGGGCTGCAGTTCGCCGGCGGCCTGGCCTCGGGCTGTTTCATTCCCCTGACCCTGAGCTTCCTGCTGCGCAATCTGCCGCCCAAATACTGGGCTTACGGCATCGCGATCTACGCACTGAACCTGGAGCTGTCGCTCAACATCTCCGCCTCGCTGGAGGGGTATTATGTGGAACATCTGTCGTGGGTCTGGATCTTCTGGCAGAACGTGCCGCTGGCGGTCGGCATGGTGCTCTGCCTGCATTTCGGCGTGCCCCGCGACCCGGCAAACCCCAATCGCCCGCGCGCGGACCTGTTTGGCTTCGTCGCCGGCGGCCTGGGTTTGGCCCTGATCTACGCGGCGTTGGACCAGGGCAATCGGCTGGACTGGCTGAACTCGGGCCTCGTCTGGGGGCTGATGGCGGCCGGAGGCGTGCTGCTGGCGGGTTTCATCGTCCATGAGCTGCGAACGGATCATCCGGGGGTCGACCTCAAGGTGGTCTTCGCGGCGCCGCTGCCGCGCCTTTTGCTGCTGATCGCGTTCCTGCGCCTGACCATCCTGTCCACCGCCTTTCTGATTCCCCAGTACCTGCAGGTGGTGCGCGGCTTTCGCGCGCTGCAGGTGGGCCAGACCCTGATCTGGATCGCCGCGCCCCAGCTGATCTTTTGCCCCTTGGCCGGACTGATGCTGCGCCGGACCGACCCCAGGCTGGTCTCGTCGATCGGTTTCATCTTCATCAGCATCGCCTGCCTGATGGTGGCGCACGGCCTGACGCCGGTCTGGAGTTCAGAGCAGTTTCTGCCGTCCCAGATGCTGCAGGCGGTAGGCCAGAGTTTCGCCCTGTCGGGGATCATCTTTTTCGGCGTTCTGCACCTTCGGCCCCAGGACGCGCTGACCTTCGGCGCGGCGTTGCAGACCGCTCGGCTGATGGGCGGAGAGATCGGCACGGCCTTCGTGGCCACCCTAGTACGGGTCCGCACCCAGACCGCGTCGAACCTGATCGGCTTGCACGTCCAGACCGGGGATGGCCAGGTTCTGCAAAGGCTGCAGGGCCTCGCCGGCGTCGCGGGTCGAAGCGACACAGGCTTGGGTCCAGCGCGGGCTGCCGGCCTGCTAGGCGGCCAGGTGCGCGCCGCGGCTTCGCTTCAGGGCGTCATCGACGCCTTCGTGGTCGTCGGCGGCCTGACCGCCCTGGCCCTGCTTCTGGTCGTGGCGCACAAGCCGGCGCCGCTGGGACCCGCCTCTCACCGTCCCTTGTTCGGGCGCGCGGACGTGGCGCGATGAGCCGGATCGTCCTTCTGCTGGCAAGCCTGGCCCTCGTCGGCGGCTGCACTCTCGGACCGCGCTATCGCCCGCCGACGCCGCCGCAGGGCGCGCAAGCCCCCCTGGCGTCGCTGAACCCTGGCGCCGAGACCACGGCCGAGCCGCCCGACGATTGGTGGCGGCTCTACAGCGACCCACTGCTCGACCAATACCTGGCCGAGGCCTTCGCCGCCAACGCCGACCTGAAGACCGCCGAGGCCAACCTGACCGCCGCGCGCGCGGTGCTGGAGGCCTCGCGAGCGGGGACCTATCCTTCGACGACGGCCCTGGCCGGCGCGGTCTACGGCCGCGACCCGACCACCGACGAAATTTTGGAGGTCGTCGGCGCCAAGCCTCAGACGATCTGGCTGTTCGACACGCTGTTCGACGTCTCCTACGAGCTGGATCTGTTCGGCCGCGTGCGCCGCTCGATCGAGGCCTCCAAGGCCGACGCCCAGGCCGCCGCCGCCGGCCGCGATATCCTGCGCATCACCGTCGCCGCCGAGACCGCCCGCGCCTACGCCCAGGTCTGCACCCTGGGCGAACAGCTGAGCGTCGCCAACCATTCCCTGGATGTGGTCAGCCGCGAGGCCTGGATCACGGGGCAGCGGCACGAGGCCGGGGCCAATTCCGAGTTCGACGTGGTCCGCGCCCAGGGCCTGGTGGCCCAGGTCCGCTCGGCGATACCACCTCTAGAGGGCCAAAGGCGCGCCGCTCTGTTCCAGCTGGCGGCGCTGCTCGGCCGCACGCCGGTCCATGCCCCCGCCGACGCCGAGACGTGCGTAACACCGCCTCACCTGGGCGCCCTGATCCCGATCGGCGACGGAGTCGCATTGCTGAAACGCCGTCCTGACATCCGTCTGGCCGATCGCCGGATGGCCGCGGCCGGCGCTCGCGTCGGCGTCGCCATGGCGGACCTTTATCCGCGTATCAGCCTGACGGGCTTCTATGGCGGCTTCGCCTCGGACACCGCCGACCTGACGCGAAACGCCGGCCTGGGCTGGGGCGTCGGGCCCCAGATCAGCTGGAGCTTCCCCAACCAGATCGGGCCACGCGCTCGCATCCGTCAAGCCAAGGCCGGCGCCGACGCGGCCCTGGCCGGCTTTGATTCCACAGTGCTGCAGGCGCTGAAGGAGACCGAGCAGGCCCTGGCGACCTATGGCTCGGAACTTGATCATCGCCAGGCCCTGGCCGAGGCCCAGGACAAGGCCCGCAAGGCCTTCGACATCGCCCACGGCCAGTTCCTGGCCGGTGCGATCCCTAATCTGGACCTTTTGACCACCGAACAGGTCCTGGTCGCCGCCGACGCCGCCGTCGCCGCCTCCGACGCCGCGCTGGTCCAGGACCAGATCGCGGTCTTCAAGGCCTTGGGCGGCGGCTGGCGAAGCGCCGGAGCGCTTGCCCCGGTTGGGCCCGCTCGGAGCGGCTGAGGCGTGGTTCGTCGCCCTCGCTACGCCTGGCGGCCGGAGGAGCGGGGGTTTTCGGCGGGCCTGGCGAGCGCCGGGGCCTGGGCGAGCGGGTCAGCCTCAAGCGCCGTGGCCAAGGTGGCGACGAACGCCGCCCGGCTGATCTGGATAACGAAGGCCAAGGTCCGCTCGAAATCATCGGACAGGGCTGGACTGAACACCACCCGCGTCGGCGTCGGACAGCTCAGCAACCCTTCGGCTTCGGCGTCCGCCAGCAGCCGGTTAATGTGCGCGCGCGACACCTCGTACAGTTGCGATAGCTGATTGCGCGAGATCGCGGCTTCCTCCAGCAGTCGGCCGCGCCCCGGCGCCTGCCCCAGCGCGAAGTGATAGAGCATCCGCATGCCGCTGCGGCGATGCAAGAACATGGTGACCGGTGTCGGTGGGCCGACCACGCGTTCGTGGGTGGCCAGCACGCCCATCCAGGTCAGAAACCGCCGATAGGTCGCATCCTCCTCCAAGCTGTCTATCAGCGGGGCGATCTCCGGGGCCAGGCGGCTGACCGCGCGAGCATCGGCGATGGATCTGCGCTGCAGGCGGGCCGCGAAGGCGGGCCGCAGCGTGAGGCGACGCCGGGTCCACGGCTCGGAGCCGGGCGGCACGACGATTTCGCCCGCGTCCTGGGCGAAGCGGATGAACTGGGCCACCCGGCCGCGGCTGGACGCCTGGTTGCCCTGGGCGGCGGCGGTAAGCGTGGCGGCGCTAACGCCGGCCGGCTGCGCATCCAGGATCACCGCCGCCAAATAGAGCGAAGAGCGCCCGATATCGGCGAGCATCCAACGGCCGGCCGCGTCGAGGGTTCGATAGTTGGCCAAGGAGTCGGCGACAAGCTGTTCGGTCACCGCATGGAAGTCCGGGCGGGCCCGCAGCGCCTCGACGGCGTCGTCGGAGAGCAGGGCGGCGATGTCGCCTAGCGAGGGGCGCGCGCTCATGGGTCTTGCTGCGTCGATCGACGATGCGGCCAGATCCCGTTCACACCGTCGCCGCGCGGAACTGTCGCGCGTCGCCCGCCCGCGGCGTCATCAATCAAACTCACCGGGCCACCCCTCTCGCCCAGAACTGTAATGTGACAGTAACGGACCCTTCGCTCGGATCAAGCGCCGGGACGGATAGGGGTAGAGCGGCCGAGGTGATCGCTCCCTCGGCCGCCTTTTTGGGCGGTCTAACGCCTATTTGTTGAATTCGACGGTCGTCCAGAATTCGTCCGATACGAAGGTGCGATATTTGTCGAACCCCTCGACGGTCTTCATCATGGTGTCCTTGCTGACCAACGCTTCACCTTCCTTCTGTATCGCCTGGTCGCGCGCCTTGTCGGGCTCGAGCATGGCGAGGCTCGGATAGTGTTCGATCAGTTGCACATTGGCGCCCGCGCCGGCGTTCAGTTTCAGCAGGATCATGTACTGGTCGATGACGCCGTGCTTCTTGGCCAGTTCCTCGCCGGGCGCCCATTCCTTCTTCAATCCGGTGAGGTAGTCGTCGATGTGGTTTGGATCGACCTTGATCGTCGTGACGTGCCATGCGCCCTTTTGCGGCGTCCAATCCGTATAAGGTTCGGCATAGACCGCGCCCGCCATGGTCAAACCCGCTACGACACTGAACGCTAGGATTATTTTATTCATCGTGCCCTCCTGATATTCTGATCGCGAATTTCAGAATGAGAATCCGCGCGAGATCTTAGTGTCCGGCGCCCAATGTGTGGGACGTCGTCTGCATAGCACCAATATCCACTCGCAAGGGTAGGTCGATCCGTCTTGGACGCGGCGGGTCTTTTCCGGGGCGAATTGTCGAGAACCTTAGATGTAGCGCGTACGGCCTAGCAAGGATGTCAAAAATCTACAGCCCTGTTGCCCATTTCAGCCGCCGCAAGCGCGGCCTCCGAAGCCGCCGGCCATCGGTTCCGCAAGTTAAGTGTCAATCAAATTGACAAAATAACGTCGAGTGCGCACACTCCCCGCAAGCTTTCGACAAAAAGCGGAACGATAGGGGGAATTCACGATGCCGCACTTTCGCGGGCTTCTTTTGGCGACCGCGGCCGCGGGTCTGGGTGTCGCCCCCGCCCAGGCTCAGACCGGCTCGGGCCCTGGTGCGTCCGACAACCTGGGCCAAGTGACCGAAGTGGTGGTGACAGCCCAAAAGCGCGCCGAGCGGGTGCAGGATATTGCGTTGGCCGTCACCGCTTTCAGCGCCCGGACGCTCCAAAACGCGGCGGTGACCAACTTAACCAACCTCGACGGCATGATCCCGAACGTTACGCTCGAGGCCGTCGCGACCTTCCCAAATGCATCGTCCTTTTCCATTCGGGGTCTGGGGTTCGGCGACGTAGAATCGACCTTCGAGCCAACCGTCGGGGTCGAAGCCAACGGCGTTTATCTGGCCCGCAACGTCGGGGCGACCCAGGATTTGTTCGACGTCGATTCAATCGAGGTGCGCCGCGGCCCGCAGGGCACGCTGGACGGCGGCAACACCATCGGCGGCGTGGTCGCGATCAACACCAAGAAGCCAACCGGCGCCTTTGATGGCGAGATCGAGGTCACTGGCGGCGATCATGGCCGGGCCGAGGTTCGCGCCGCGGTGGATGCGCCGATCATCAAGGACGTGCTGTCGGTGCGCCTGTCGATTCTCGACCTGAACTACGGCGGCTACCTGCACAACGTCTTCAACAACAGCGCGATGGGCCAGATCGACTCGCTTTCGGAGCGACTGACCCTAGTCTACACGCCGACCGCGGCCTTCGACGCGACCTTGATCGTCGATCACGACACCGATCGGGACGGCGGCTTCGCCTACATCAATGGAACCCCTCCGTTGGGGAGTATCGCGCCCGCGCCCGATTTCCTGCTGGCCGAGCTCGGCTTCCCGATGAACCCGAACCAGAAGCCCTATGACGTCGATTCATCGACGCCGCTTCACTATGACTTCTCCACCACGGGAGTGTCGGCGACGCTGAACTGGCGCCTGGATTTTGGAACCGTCACGTCGGTCACTGGCTATCGCGAATACGACGACGACAACAACAACGAGTACGGCGGCGCGGGCTTTGCCTTCTTCACCTCCGAGCGAACCCAAGACCACGATCAGTTCAGCGAGGAGTTGAGGCTGGCCTCGCCGAGCGGCGGACGGTTGGACTATGTGACCGGCGTCTATTACCTGCACCAGCACTACGACCTGACCAACGCGGAGGGCGGCGCCCTGTTCGGAGGCTTCAACGTCAACCAGTACGCCAACCAGTCCGATGACGCCTACGCCGCGTTTGGCCAGCTGAACTATCACCTGACCAGCCAGCTGACCTTCACCGCGGGCGGGCGCTACAGCTACGAGGCGAAAGCCTTCCACAATCAGCCGGCCGGCTATTCGACCGGCTTCGACTACGGCGCCAACTGGAGTGATTTCTCGCCGAAATTCGCGCTGAGCTATAAATTCGAGCCCGATATCATGGGCTATCTGCAGTATTCGCGCGGCTATCGCAGCGGCGGCTTCAACGGACGCGCGGGCAGCGAAACCTCGGCGGGCCCCTACGCCGCCGAACACGTCGACAGCTACGAGATCGGGCTGAAGAACGAGTTCTTCGACCGGCGCTGGGTGCTGAACATCGACGGCTTTCTCAGCAAGTACAACAATATTCAAGAAGAGGTGCAGCGGCTTTCAGCGGTCACCAACCTCGACGAAACCGTCGTCGAAAACGCGGGCGCGGCGACCTATTCAGGCGCCGAGATCGAGTCCCACGCCATCCTGGGCGGCGGTTTCGCCTTGGACAGCTCGCTCGGTTATCTAGATGGGCATTTCGACCGGTTCACGGCCAACTTGAACGGTGCGTGCGCGCCCGGTGAAGACCCCTATTTCTGCGGGGTCAACAACTACAAGAACATCCCATTGCCGAACGCGCCGCATTGGACCGCCAGCATGTCCGGCAACTATCGGCATACGCTGCCGTTCGGCGTGTTCACCGCCAATCTCAGCGCGACCTATACGTCCAGCCAATACACCTCGCTGACGCCGATCAATGTTGTCGATCCCTCGTTCACCTTGAGAAAAGCCAACACCATCCTTGACAGCACGCTCGCCCTGACGACCCTCGACGAGAAGTATCGCCTGGCCCTGTGGGTCAAGAACTTGACCGATCAGCACGTGCTCTATTCGCGGTTCACCGTGGGCCCGCTGTCGGCGCCGGAAAGCTACGAGCCGCCATTGACCTGGGGCGTATCGGTTTCCGGCAAGTTCTAGAGTTGGAAGGAGGAAACCATGTCCACGGACGCCGACACCCGCGCCCTCGCCAAGCGCTTCTTCGACGCGGTCGAACAGGGCGATATCGACACGCTCCACGCCTGCTACGCCCCGGAGGCGAAGATCTGGCATAATACCGACGAGACGGAACAGACCCGCGACGACAACGCCGAGACCCTGCGCGGCTTCGTCCAACGCATCCCCAGCCGCACCTACGCCAAACGCCGCCTGAGTGTGTTCGAGGGCGGCTTCGTCCACCAGCACGAGCTGCGGGGTGTGCGCAGGGACGGGGTGAGGGTTCACCTGCCGGCCTGCATTGTCTGTGCGGTGAAGGATGGCAAGATCACCCGCTTGGACGAGTATTTCGATAGCGCCCACGTCGCCGAGTTCCGCAAGCTTATCGACGCCTGACGCCGCGTCGGCGCCCGTTCGAAAGGTCCACCCCATGCCCGTCCTGCGCCAAGTCTCCCGCGCCGAAGCCAAGTCCGAGACCATCCTGCGTTACTATGATCGGCTGTTCGGGCCGGACCGCGACCCGGTCAGCCAGCCGGGCACGGCCACCGGCACGCCGGGCGACTGGTGGACCGTATTCGCCCTGGCCCCGGACATCTTCCAGCATGCGGTGGACGGCTTCGCGGTCTATCGCCATCCCGACCGCAAGATCGATCCGGTGCTGCGCGAGCTGGGCCAGACCCGGGCCGGATGGGTCAAGGCCAGCCAGTTCGTCTTCTCCCAGCACTGCAAGTCGCTGCGCGGCCTGGGGGTCTCGGAGGAAAAGATCGCCGCCGTGCCCCATTGGACCGTTTCGGACGTGTTCAACGAGCAGGAGCGGGCGGTGCTGGCCTATGCCGACTGCCTGTCCGGCGCCGGCGGGCGGGTTCCGGACGCGGTGTTCGACAAGCTCAAGACCTTCTGGAGCGACGAGCAGATCTTCGAATTCACCTACATCACCTGCCTCTACGACATGCATGCGGTAATCACCCGCGCACTGCGGATGGAGTTCGACGATCGTCCCGATCCGATCGTGGAGGTGGCCGCCCCGGAGAGCTTCAAGGCCGCCGATTTCCTCAGTCCGGCCCGCCCGGCCGGCTCGTGACTAATATGTCAGTTTCATTGACAATTATGACCGCGGGGCCCGTAATGATCCCTGGCAAGGGCGACGGTTTGTTTCGGGCTGCGGGAGATCGAAAATGACGGATCGCACGAACACGCAGTTCGAGATCAGAGGGGTCAATCACCTGGCCCTGGTCTGCAAGGACATGGCCCGCACCGTGGCCTTCTACCGAGACGTGCTGGGCATGCCGCTGGTCAAGACCATCGATCTGCCGGGCGGCGGCGGCCAGCACTTCTTCTTCGACATCGGCAACGGCGACTCGCTGGCCTTCTTCTGGTTTCCGCAGGCGCCGGAAGCATCGCCCGGGGTCTCCAGCCCCGCCGCCCTGCCAACTCAGGGCTCGATCGTCTCCGCCCATGGTTCGATGAACCACATCGCCTTCAACGTTCCGGCCGAAAAGTTCGACGAATACTATGAGCGGCTGCGGGCCAAAGGCGTCGTGGTGACCCCCCAATTGAACCACGACGACTCGCCGACCCAGTCGTCCGCGGATCTGCACGCCGGGGTGTTCGTCCGCTCGGTGTATTTCTTCGACCCCGACGGCGTCTGCCTGGAGTTCGCCGCCTGGACCAAGGATTTCGACGAAACCGATGTGGCGCATGATCCAATGACCGCAGAGGGAACCCGCGCGCGCGGCATGGTGGTCGAACCGGCGCCGGCTTAACGCTGTCGTTCAGTCGAACTTGAGCAGCGGCGGTCCCCAGTCGGCGGCGAAGGCGTCGTGCAGCGCTGCAACGGCCGTCTTCCCGATGCGTTCCTCCAGCGCCGCGGACATGATGCGCATGGCCTCCTGCGCCACGGCGCGCATCCTTTGGCCGTCGGGGGCGATGACCACCCGTTTGGAACGACCGTCTTCGGGATCGTCTTCCAACTCAAATATGCCCAGCTCGATCATCTGGTTGATGGTGGTGTGGATCGCCTGCCGGCTGACGCCCAGATTGCGTGCGATGTCCGAAGGCCGCGTGACGCCGCGCACCACATGCACCATGACCATGGATTGCGGACGGGTGACGTGAGGCCAGCCCTTGGCCTGCAAATAGGCCTGCAAGCCGTCGTCGAACCAGGAAAAGCCCTGCAGCAGCGGAACAATCAGAAAATCAGGACTATCCATTCGGGCTCGATCAATTCGCGCGTTGTTTGGGAGATCAGTCTTGGAACTAAAAAGACGGCTATATTACACCATCACGCGCCAGCTTCACGAGTTCATCCGGCGTCAGACCCAGCCGCCCGCCCAGGATGTCCGCATTGTGCTCGCCCACCGTCTGCGGGGCCAGACTGCGCACGCCTCCCGGGGTTTGCGACAACTTTGGAAACACGTTCTGCATCTTGATCTCGCCCCAGCGCGGGTGGGGCAGGGTTAGGATCGCCTGGCGCGCGGCGAAATGGGGATCGTTCAGCATCTCCGGCGCGCGATAGACCCGCCCCGCCGGCACGCCATGGGTGATCAGCAGCGCCTCCAGCGCATCGACGCTCAAGGTCCCGGTCCAGGCGTTGATCAGGGCGTCCAGGTCGGCTTGCCGCTCTCCGCGCGCGGCGTGGGTGGCGTAGCGGGGATCCTCGGCCAATTCGGGCCGTCCCATCGCATCGCACAGGCGCTTGAAGATGCCATCCTGGTTGGCTCCGATCAGATAGTCGCCGTCCAGGGCGGTGTAGACGTTCGACGGCGCGATGCCGGGCAGGATGGCGCCCGACCGCTCGCGGATCATGCCGGCCACTGTGTATTCGGGGATCAGCGCCTCCATCACCTGCAGCACCGCCTCATACAACGCCGAATCGACGATCTGACCGCGCCCGGTCTTTTCCCGGTGGTGCAGGGCCGAAAGCACGCCCAGGCAGCCATAGGTCGCCGCCAGCGAATCCCCGATGGAAACGCCCATGCGCGAGGGCGGCCGGTCCGCGTCGCCGACGATATGCCGCCACCCGCCCATGGCTTCGCCGATCAGGCCGAAGGCGGTGCGCTGGGCGTAGGGTCCGTCCTGGCCATAGCCGGACATGCGCGCGATGATCAGCCGCGGATTGGCCGCCAGCAAGCTCTCCGGCGCCAGGCCCCAGGTCTCCAGCATGCCGGGGCGGAAGTTCTCGATCAGGATGTCGGCTTGCTCGATCAGCCGCCGCGCCAGGGCTTGGCCCTCGGCCACGCGTAGATTGATCGAGACCGACTTCTTGTTGCGGGCGATCACCTCCCACCAGACCGGCTGGCCGCGGCCCCACTGGCGCATGGGGTCGCCCTCGCCCGGCGGCTCGATCTTGATCACCTCGGCGCCCATGTCGCCCAACAACTGGCCGCAGAAGGGCCCGGCGATCAGCTGGCCCATCTCGACCACGCGAAGGTCGGACAGAGGTCCCGTGGCCTGCTCCGCGCCCATTGATTCCACCCCCACGCCGCGCGCACTCTATCGCCTGGACGCCGCCGGTCGCATCAGCAACGGCGACGGAATATTTTGTCAATTTAGTTTACATAAGACGACGATCAGTCGTCCAGATATCTCTCTGTATTCGCGCCGTCCAGGCGGCGCACCCTGGCCCGCGCCACAACGTCCAAAGGCATCAGCCGGACGTTGACGCCCATCCGGTCGGCGGCCTTGTCGACGGCGGACCAGTGGGTGACGCAGCCGCAGGTCCGGCAGCGATGAAATTCGATGGCGCGGTCGTCCCACATATAGATGTCGGTAGCGGGCTCGGCCGGGAAAAGCCGGACATGCCTGGGAGAATAATACGCCCAAAGCACGCCGTAGCGGCGGCAGATCGAGCAGTTGCAATCGGTCACTTGGGCCGGCGCGAAATCGCAGACCAGTCGGACCGCGCCGCAGTGGCAGGAAGCTTCAGTCAATTTGGGGCGCCCTCGTCTGGGAGAGAGGCGGAGCGTCGGCCATTCGCGCCGTCGCTGTCAAACCGTCTCTATTTGCGCAACGCCGGCTTGGATTTGGACGCCGAGCGGGCGGCCGCGGCACGCTCCGATTCCCGCGGACCCCCGCGCGGGCCGCTCTTCGCCGCCTGGGCCAGCGCCGCCTTGCGCCGCGCCACCAGTTCGGCGAGGGCTTCGGTGGCCGACTTGGGCGGGCCGGGCGGCGTGTCTGCGGCATCAGTCATGAGCGAACCTAACACAAGAAGATGGCCCCGGCCCGACCGAGTTTGCCATGGCGACCTGGCTTGGACGGACCTAGTCCAAGGTCAGCATGGCGTCGAGCAGCGACATCGGGTCGGGGCCGCCGGGTGGGTCGCCGAGCAGGGGATCGAGCCGGCCATCCAGCAGCAGCATGGCGTAGCCATGGACCATGGCCCAGGCCCGCACCACTTGGGCGCCCGCCGCGATAGGCGCGTCGGCTGTGGCGCGGTCCAGAGGATGGGCGGCGGCGACAGCGTCTGTGAGCATGCGATAGGATCTGTCCTTCGCGTCCCGCAGCGCCGGACGGGCGGCGTCGAGGCGCTCGCCACGAAACATCAGCTGGAACAGCCCAGGATCGGTGACCGCAAACTGTACGTAGGCATGGCCGATCGCATTGAGCCGCGCCTGTGGCGTCGCCTGATCCGAAGCCGCGGCGACCATGCGGTTGGTAAAGCGGTCGAAGCCCACCGCCGCCAGTTCGCTTAACAGGCCGGTCAGGTCGCCGAAATGGTTCTTGGGTGCGGCGTGCGAGGCGCCGGCCTCGCGGGCCGCGGCGCGTAGCGTAAGGCCGACCATGCCGTCGCGTTCTAGGATTCGCTCGGCCGCCGCCAGAAGCGCCTCCCGCAGGGCGCCGTGGTGATAGGGCTTCGACGTATCTGGCTGGGCTTGCGTCTTCCGCGGCGACGCCATGCTGACTCCGGTTATATTGACACTGTAAATATTATCGTTGACTCCGTCGCCTCCGCGCGGCAGGGTCGATATTGACAGTGGAAACATATGAGGACCGACATGGCAAGCGGCATGCCCCTGGCTGAAGGAGTCAGCGCCCCGCGGGACGCCCTGGCACCCGCTTCGCCGAGGAGCGCGTGGCATGATTAAGCCGTTGCTCTACGCCGCCGGACCATTGGTGTTCGATTCCCTCGGCGTCATCGTGTTCGCCGTCCTGATGGCGATGAAGGTCGATCTGATCCTCGCTACGGCGGCGGGGGCCGCGATCGCCTGCGCCGTCGTGAGCTGGGAGATCGTCCGGCGGCGGGCGGTGGCGGCCCTGCAATGGCTGAGCCTTGGACTGGTGCTGGTTTCGGCCGCCGCGACGCTGCTGACCCACGATCCACGCTTCGTCATGGCCAAGCCGACGGTCATCTATGCGCTGGTCGGCGCGGCGATGCTGCGGCGCGGCTGGATGAACCGCTATGTGCCGCCTGAAGAACTGGCGGTGGTCGAAGACGTAATGACCCGCTTCGGCTATGTCTGGGCGGGGCTGATGTTCCTGACCGGCGCCGCCAATCTGGTGGTCGCGCTGGCCTTCACCCCCTGGTGGCCGGCCTTCCTTGGCGTGTTTCCGATTGCGTCCAAGCTCACCCTGTTCGGCTTCCAGTTCGTCGTCGTCCGCCTCATCGGTGCCGCGCGATCCCGGCGCCCGACGACCACCCAGCAGCCGGCGTAGAGCTGAACAGCCCTACGCCCGCGCCCGCACCCAGTCGGCGATCAGCGAGGCCGCGCGGTGGCGGTTTTCCAGGGAGTCCTCGAAATAGTGGGCGCCGGGGATCAGTTCGAGGGTCTTGTCCACAGAGCCGATGCTGTCGAAGATCTTGCGCGCGTCGGAGGGGAAGACGCCGGTGTCGCCCAGGCTCTGCACCACCAGGGCCGGCAGGTCGAACTTGGCCAGCTGCTCGCCGCCGCGGCAGCGGGAGGTTTCCAGGCTCCACATGGAGAGCCAGGTCTTGAGGTTATTGGCCCGCCCGATGCTGGGCCTGCGATTGGCCTGGGCCGGGTGGCCGGCGTAGCAGGCCGGCGTCGGCCGGTCGGACGGGTCGATGGTCCCGTCCATCATCCGAAGATCGCCCCAGCAGCGGAACAGGGGAAACAGGCGATCGGGCACGCCCGCCTCGTTCAACCGCTTCAGCTCGGCCTTGGCCCAGTCGGTGATCTTCTGGTTGCGCGCGACCTGGGCTGTGCGATAGCGGGCGATGAAGTCCGGCGAATAGGGCGGCGCGTTGTCCGGGCTGAACGGGTCCAGCGCCGGGTCGGTCGCCACCGGATCGGCTTCGTCGATCACCGAGGCGTCCATCCAGTCGGTCAGCACCTCGGGCCGGCCCTGGTGGGCGTTCAGGGACACATAAAGGTCGGCCCGGGGTAGGCTCTCCAGCGCCTCCCGGCCGGCGCCCTTGACCAGATCGGTCAGGGTCGGGGCGGCGGCCTCGGCCTGATAGACCCCCATCAGCGAGCCGCCGCCGGAATTGCCCAGGATCACTACGGTCTCGACGCCGGCCTGCTCGCGCAGCCAGCGCACGCCGACGCCGATGTCGATCACCGCATGCTCCAGCAGGAACTGATCCTCGAAGCCGCGATAGCGGGTGTTCCAACCCAGGAAGCCGAAGCCGCGGGCGGCGAAATAGGGCGCGATATAGTGCTCTGAGAAATCCACATTGTAGTGGGTGGCGATGAAGGCGACCTTGGGCCGTTGGCCCCTCTGCGTCCAATAGAGGCCCTGACAGGGATGGCCGCCGGCCATGATCCGGGGCGCGGTGGGCGAGGCAAAGCCGAGGAATCGCGCCTCGACCTGGGCCAGCTGGTCGTTTTCCTCAAGCATCCCGCGCCCTCCCAGGCCTCGAGGTTCGGCGAAAACCGCCCAGTCCATCGATAGCCAAGGGGCAAAGGCGCCGCAAGGACGCCCGGATCGCGACTGACCGGCGCTGGCTTGCTTCGCCGGGACATATGGACGGCGCCGCTTATCTATCCTAATAATTAGGATAGATAAGCAATGAGAGCTTTAGATGCCCGTTCCGTATCGCCCGGCCGCGGCCGTTCTCGCTGGCCTGCTTCTGTCCCTGGCGCTTGGCTTACATCCGATCTGGCCGCTGGCCTGGATCGCGCCGGTCCTGCTGCTGAGCGCGGCGTTTCGCGCCGGCCCGCGCGAGGCCTTCGCGCTGGGACTATTGGCCGGCGCCCTGCAGACGATCGGCCTCATCGCCTACTATCTGACGACCACCGGGCCGGTCGTGTCCTGTTTGGTCGTTCTGCTGTTCGCCCTGATCTGGGGCGCGGTCGTCGCAGTTACGCGCCTGATCGTCACGCGCTCGGACGGCCCGATCGCCATGCTGGCCTATCCGACGATCTGGGCGGTCATGGACCTGCTGCTGGCGAGCGTTTCGCCCCACGGAAGCATGGGAAGCCTCGCCTACAGCCAGATGGACGCCTTGCCGGTGATCCAGGTCGCGGCGATCGGTGGTGCGCCGGCGGTGGTGTTCCTGATCTCGCTGCCCGCCTCGATGCTGGCCGTGGCGCTGTACCGCTGGCCGTCGCGCCGGTGGGTCAGCTTCGGCCCGCCGATCGTCCTGTTCGCCCTGGGATTGGCTTTCGGCGTCTGGCGGCTGGATCAGCCTCACCCGGGGCCGGACGTTTCGGTGGGCCTGGCGGCGATCGATCGCCCCGAAAACGACAACACCGCCTTCACCGATCAAGAGCCGGCGATCTGGAAGTCCTATTTCTCGTCCGTCGACCGGCTGACAAAGGCTGGCGCGCGCCTTGTGGTCCTGCCCGAGGCGATCGACCTGCCGACCGAGGCCCGCGCGCCCCGTCTTGCCGCCACCTTGGCCGACGAGGCCAAGGCACGCGGCGCCTATCTGGTCGCGGGCGTCGCTACGCCCACGGGCGCCAAGGCCTATAACCGCGCCTGGGTGTTCGGGCCGGACGGGCGGCGGCTGGCGGACTACGCCAAACACCACCCGGCGCCCGGCGAGGCCGACTTGGTGACCCCAGGCGCGGGCTATTCCCGCTTCGACCTGGATGGACGGCGGATCGGCGTGGCGATCTGCAAGGACATGGATTTCGCCGCTCTTTCGAGACGTTACGCGGGGCAGGAGGTGGAGGCCCTGGTGGTCCCGGCGTCCGATTTCCAGATGGACGGCTGGCTGCACGATCGGATGGCGGTGCTGCGCGGGGTGGAGGAGGGCTTCAGCGTGATTCGCTCGGCCGAGCATGGCGTCCTCAGCGTCAGCGATCCATTTGGCCGCATCGCCGCCGAGGCCGGCAGCCGGCCGGGCGGAGCCGCGCTGGTGGTGAAGGCGCCGATCGGGCCGCGCAGAGCGACAATCTATTCCGCGGTAGGCGATCTGTTCGGCTATCTGTGCGCGGCCGGCCTTGCGGCTGCGGTCGCGAGTCTCTGGTGGAGACGCCGCCGCCGTCGCGGCGACGTCGCATGAACCCGCCATCCCCGCGGCACGTCCTGAAGCGCGCCGATCTGATGGTCGATGAGATCAAGCGCTGGATCGTCGCTGGGGACGTACGGCCCGGCGAGCTGCTGCCCAACGAAGCCGAACTGCGGCGTCTGTTCTCGATGAGCAAGGGAACCGTCAGGGAAGCGCTCAAATCCCTCGAGATGCAGGGCCTGGTCAGCCTGAAGGCCGGCCCCAAGGGTGGGGCGATGGTCACCGAGGTGGACTTCGCTCGCACCTTTCAACTGCTGCAAAACCATTTCTTCTTCCAGCCGGTCGATCTGGGTCAGATCTACGCCATGCGCCGGCTGCTGGAGCCGGAACTCGCCGCGGCGGCGACGCTCGCCCTGACCGAAGCGGATCTGGCCGAGCTGGAGGCGAGCCTTGCGGACTGCGTCCACGGCGACGGCAGTCCCGATGCGAGGCTCGCCCAGGGTTCGGAGGATCTGGCGTTCCACGATCTGATCGCGCGCGCCTGCCCCAATGTCCTGTTGAGGTTTCAATGTCTCGCCCTGAATGAGATGCTGCGCAGGCTGGTGGTGCTGGGCCGCGATCTGGACGGCATGGACGGCTTGGGCCAGGCCAACCAGGCGGCCCATCACCAGATCATGGCGGCCTTTCGCGCGCGCGATCCCGAGGCCTCGCGTCAGGCCATGGCGGAGCACATCGCCGAGGCCGAAGCGCATGTGACGCGGCTGGGCGCGACCTATCGCGGCCGGCTTCTCCTCGACGCCGACTTCGTCACCTTCGTTCGACTGGCGAGCGTCGGGCTGTCTCCGGCTTAGCTGGCCCCGCCCATCATCTCCTCAAAATTGCGGCGATAGAACTGCTCCTTCGTATCCTCGTCCAGGCCTTCGAAGGTGCGTTCGAAGCGGCCGATCGGGTCGGTGGTGCCCTCCGGATGCGGATAGTCGCTGGAGAACAGGAACAGCTCCGGCCCCGCATCGCGGATCATCCGGCCGACATCCTCGCCGGGGAAGGGCGTGAAGCGCACCTGGCGGCGGATATATTCCGACGGCTTCAACGTCAGGCCCGCGACGCTGGGGTCGCTCTTGCGGAAGGCGCGGTGGGCCATGTCCAGATAGCGCAGGAATTCGGGCACCCATCCCGCGCCTAGTTCGATCACCCCGCCGCGCAAGGCGGGGAACCGCTCGAACACGCCGTCGAACACCATGGCCGAGAGGAACATCTGCGGCGCGAAGGGCAGCACCATATAGTCCTTGACCCGCAGGTTCTCGCCGCCGCCCAAAAGGTCGGTCGGACGCGGCTTGCCGTTCTTCTCGTAAGCCTTGGGCAAGACCCGCGTGCCGGCGCCGATATGCAGCACGAAGGGAACCTTGGCGTCGGACAGGGCTTGCCAGACGGGATCGATATCCGGGTGGCCGGGCGAAGTCCCGCCGGCCGGGCTGGCGGGAACCCAGAAGGCCCCGATACCCAGCTTCAGGCCTTCCGCGACCTCTTCCAGCGCCCGTTTGGGATCGCTCAGCGAGACCTGCCCGACCGCGATCAGCCGGGGGTCCTGGTTGCAGAAATGCGCCATCGCCCGATTGTGCGCGCGGATGCCGCCATAGAGGATATCGGGGTCGTCCGAGGACAGATATTGCGTGGCCGAGAAGGTGGAAAACACCAGTTGGCGGCTAAAGCCAAGATCGTCCAGCGCCCGGCGGCGCTCGGTGATGTCGAAGGCGCCATAGGCCGCCCAGCCCTTGGGTCCGCCGATCACGTCGTGGTCGATCGCGGCGGTTTTCTCGGCGTCTTCGAGCCGGGCCTCGGCCTTGCGGATGAACTTCTCCGTCGCGTTGCCGGCCGCGCCCAGCGACAGGGCGGGCAGGCGTTCGCGAATGTCCGGATCGGCGAACCGGGTGACCCAGTCCGGTGTCTCCATGATGTGGCTATCCGCGTCGCAGCAGACGCGCGTGGAATAGGTCATGTCTCGCTCCCGGGTCCGTCGCTCTTTGGCGTATGGGTTGCGGCCAATGTACGGGATGAGCCGGCGGCGGACAACGCGGTTATCCGCTCACCCGTTTCAGGAAGATGCGATCTTCGCGCTGGATGAACCCTTCGCGGCGGGCGAAGTCATAGTTCTGGCGACCGATCGGGTCTTCGCGCAGCCGGGCGCGATAGGCCTCGTAGCTCGCCAGATCGGCGATGTTATAGACCCCATAGGCGGTGGTCGCCGAACCCTCGTGCGGGCCGAAATAGCCGATCAGATCGGCGCCGCAGCGCGGGATCGCCTGGCCCCAGGCCCTGGCGTATTCGGCGAAGGCCTCGGTCTTGAACGGATCGATCTGGTAGCGGATGAAGCAGGTGATCACGGCGGGGGCTCCTTGCTGTCGAGAGCCCAGTTCATAGCCGATTGAATGACGTCAATGGTTCGTCTATAATCAAACTATGAAAGACGGACCGAACATCGCCTCGATCGCCGCCCTGATGGGCGACCCCGCGCGGGCCAACATGCTGACCGCGCTGATGGACGGCCGCGCCCTGACTGTCAGCGAGCTGGCCGGCGCGGCCGGCGTCGGCCTGCCCACCGCCAGCGCGCACCTGGCCAAGCTGGACCAGGCCGGACTGCTGATGGCGGCCAAGCAGGGGCGCCATCGCTATTTCCGCCTATCCGGCCCGGACGTCGCCCAGGTGCTGGAGGGTCTGATGGGCCTGGCCCAGCGCACCGGCGCGATCCGGGTCCGCACCGGTCCCAGGGATGCGGCGCTGCGCACGGCGCGGGTCTGCTACGATCACCTTGCCGGCGAGCGGGCGGTGCGGCTGATGCGCAGCCTGACGGACCGGGCGCTGATCGAGGGCGACGCCGAGCCCAGGATCACCGACTCCGGACGGGATTTCTTCGCGGACGTCGGGATCGACGTGCCGGCGCTGGAGCAAGGCCGTCGGCCGCTGTGCCGCACCTGCCTGGACTGGAGCGAGCGGCGCGGCCACCTGGGCGGCGCCCTGGGCGCGGCGGTGCTCGACCGGGTGGTCTCGCAAGGCTGGGCGCGGCGGATGGAGGGCCGGGTGGTGGCTTTCAGCGCGGCGGGCGCGGCGGCCTATGACGCGGCGTTTGGATTGGAGGCGTTGGTCGATCACTCGGCCGGCTGAGGCGCGGGACCGGCGGCGTGCTCGGCCGCGTTCGGCGGCAATCCGCCCAGGCGCCAGGCCGCCATCATGCCGCCGATCGCCACCGGCAGCACGGCGGCGAACACCCAGACGCCCGCCGATCGGGCGACGGCCTGGCTCAAGCCGTGGGATACGCCGGTCAGATTGGCCGCCGCCGCGGCGACGGCGGCGCCCGCCGCCGATCCGGTCAGCCGAACGGTGGTGATGCCCGCCGCGCCGATCGCCCGGTCCTCGGCGGTCAGCGACGTCAGGATCCGCTGGCTCATGAACGCCCAGCTGAGACCAAAGCCGCCGCCCAGCACGATCCCCGCGACGGCCGCGCCGATCACCGATCCGGTCGGAAAGACCAGGGCGCTCAAGCCCACGCCGACCACCGCCAGCACCGCGCCCAGCCGGATCATCCGTCCGGGCCAGCGCCCGATCAGGTTGGTGACGATCAGGCCGGCCACGGTCCAGGCCACGGCCTCCAGCGCCACCACATAGCCGGCCGCCAGCGCCTTCAGCCCCGCCAGGGTCTGCAGCAGCGCCGGGCCGTAGACCGAATAGCCCATGGAAGCGGCGGTCATCAGGAACTGGGCCGCATAGCCCGAGCCGGCCGCGGTCCTAAGGTCGCTCGCGCCACGCGGCAAAAGTCGGACGGCGGCGCGCTCGTCCCACCAGACCATCACCAGCAGCAAGGCGACGCCGACCAGGGTCAGGGCGCTGGAACGGCCGAAGCCGCCAGCCAGGTCGGCCAGGGCGATCGCGGCGACCCCCAGGGCGATCAGACCCAGCTGGCCCCAGGCCATCCGCGCGTCGGCCTGGCCGTCCTCGCCCTTGGGCAGCATGACGAAGGCCGCCGCGCCGACCGCGACAGCCTGGATAGCGAACGACCAGAACACCCAGCGCCACTGGCCCGCATCGGCGAACAGTCCGCCGATCAGCGGCCCGAGCAGGCTGGCCACGCCCCAGACCGAGGTGATGGCCGCATAGACCTTGGGCAGGGTGCGGTCGGGAAACATCAGGCCGATGGCCACCGAGCAGAAGCCGACCACCCAGCCGCCGCCGATCCCCTGCAGCACGCGACCGGCCAGAAAGGTCAGGATGTCGGGGCCGGCGGCGCTCATCACGCAGCCGATGGCGTAGAGCCCCGCCGCCGCGGCCGTGGCGCGGCGCAGGCCGAACCGGCGGGCCAGCAGGCCGGCGCTGGCCCCGGCCATCACAGAGCCCAAAAGATAGCCCGCGGTGGCCCAGCCGAAATAGGCGTAGCCGCCCAGGGCGCGCCCGACGCTGGGCATGATCGTGGCGGTGACCAGCGAGTCCGCCGCGTTCAGCCAGACGCCCAGGCAGATCAGGACGAAGCGCGGCGCCCGCCCTTCGCCCAGAACATCCGCCCAGCTGCCGGCTCGAGGCATTTGACAACTCCAACTTTGCAAATCGCGGATTCACTAGACGCGCGGGTCAAATTTTGCAATTAAATAGTTGTCAAATGCACAGCGCCGCCGACGACATCCTGCTCCTGTTGAAGACCCTAGGTCCAACCCAGACCTTGGGCGTGGCCTCGCGCCTGGGCGTCAGCCGGCAGGCGGCGCGCCAGCACCTGCAAAAGCTGGCCGGCGAGGGCCTGATCGAACACGCCACGCAGCGGGCTGGGGTCGGCCGGCCGCGCCGCAGCTGGTCGCTGTCGCCCAAGGGCCAGAGCCGCTTTCCCGACACCCACGCCCAGATGACCGTCGAGCTGATCGAGGCGGCGCGTGCGGAGTTTGGCGAGGCGGGCCTGGAGCGGCTGGTGGCGCGGCGCGAACGGGCGACGGCGGAGGCGTATGGCCGGGCGCTCGCCGGGGTCGATGCGTTGGAGGCGCGGCTGGCCCGCCTCGCCGCGGTGCGTGCGGGCGAAGGCTATATGGCCGAGTGGCGCCGGCTGGACGACGGCGCCTATCTGCTAGTCGAGAACCACTGCCCGATCTGCGCCGCCGCCACGGCTTGCCAGGGTTTCTGTCGTAGCGAACTGGCCCTGTTCCAGGCCTTGCTGGCCCCGGCCAAGGTCGAGCGCTGCGAACACATCCTGGCCGGCGCCCGCCGCTGCGCCTACCGCGTCGCACCCTGAAAAGACCACCACCAATCCGCGGGCCCGCCTCACGCGACGATATAATCCACCAGATCTTCCAGGTCCGCCTTGGCGAGCAGGCCTTGGCCGGCGAGCATCACCACGCCGTGCAGCGCCGCCCAGACCTTCACCGCGCGGCGCTCGAGGGAAGGAGGGTCCGTCGCCGGCCGCAGAACGGCCAGCAGGAGACCGAAGCTTGCCTGGCCGATAATGTAGAGTTCGCTGTCCTCGAGCGCGCTGGCCGTCGCGGGGGAGGCGAACATCAGCCGGTAGAGTCCGCTCTGGCGACGGCCGAAGGCGACATAGGCCTGCGCTATTCGAGACAGGGCCGACGGCTCCGATGGTGCGGCGACCGAATCCGCCAGCACCTTGTTGAAGGCCCGAAACCCCTCGACAGCCACGGCGGCGAGAAGCGCGTCGCGGTCGGCGAAATGTCGGTAGGGCGCCGGCTGTGAGACGCCGAGCGACTTGGCCAAGGCGCTGAGACTGACCGCCTCTGGTCCGTCGCGTTCCACAACGGTCATGGCGGCCTGGATCAAGGCTTGGCGAAGCTCGCCATGATGATAGGCGTGGGGCGCCTTGGATCTCGGATAAGGCGACGGCATGTGATGGACTATAACTTTTGGCTTGACGACGGGCGACTCTTGCTGAATGTTAGTAGATATAACATATGGCCCACCACTCGCAACCCCGGCAAATTGGATCGAGCCCATGCCCGAAATTTTGATCCAGCGCTGTCCCATTAGGCCCGTCCGCGTCCTGTCTTCAGATCGGCGATCGCAGCTCTGGCGGAAATAAACACACGATCGTCGGCGTGCGTTATTCGTATACTTCAACAAATCAGCTCCAAACCATCGAGGGTTACCCTGATGCTCTATATCGCACTGGTGCTCCAAGTATTTTCAGTGGTCTATCACCAAATAACAACAAATTTCGATTTGTTTCCCCTGAATAACGTGCGTCATTTCACGCCGAAAGAACGATTGAAGGAAGCCGTCTCCAGCGGCCTCGTCATGACGATTCCTCCAATCCTGTTGATAGCGGCGGTTGCGTTGCACATAAACGGGCTGGCCTACGCTTCGGCCTGCACGTCATTTTTTCTCTTCATCGGCGCCTCTCTAACTTGGTGGCCGCCATACCTGGTCGGCAAGGCGTTCAAGTGGGCGGCCATGGGCGAGGATTGGAACGAGTTGCATAGCCGGACTTTCGAACAGACCATTATAATTCTGCCAAAATATAAAAGGACGCCCGCGCCCCAACCTCGAACACAATATCCTTCACGCGATAATTCTGGCTGCGGCGATTACAACTTTAATTTACGCGATGCATAACGGTCATTAGCTAGCGCGTGGTTCGGCGTCGCTGACGTCGTCACGCTCCGGTCCGGCCGGCTTAGACCGTTCGCCAAGCCGAAGCAGTGTCATAGACGAAGCGTTCCTCCGCGATACGGTCCCCGCTCCAGCGCTGCAGCGCCACCTCGTTCAGACGGCGGGTGACTCCATCGAGGCCCGTGGCGTCAAAGGTCCAGTTGATCGCGACGCGGTCGCCATCCACCAAGAACACTGGGCCCGGGTGCGTGTACATCTTTTGCAGCCTCTGCAATGCTCGGGCTTCATGTTCCATCAAAAGAGCGCGGCCGCGCCTCGGAATCTGCAGGTTCTCCTGCATCGAGGCGTCCTCGTGATAGTAGTCGGCGATCGCCCCGACGTGGTCGCCGCCGACCACGGCGGTGATAAAGTCCTCGACCCTTTGACGCTCCGGCATGCCGGTCCCCCCTTCGCCACGAGGGCGATCTTAGGGTCGGGCAAGCGGTTCAGCTAGAGCTTGGGTTGAGTACGCCATTCGCCCGCCATGGCCGGCATCCAGGTGGTGGAATGCTGCCGGCGTGAGCCGCTCTGCTGTGGGCGCGCCAGCGCCCGCAGAAACGTCGAGCAATAGGCGTCCGCGGTCATCGCGCTGACGCAATCGTACAGCCGGCCATGGCGCCGTTGACGCTCTCCAAGCGGCATCACGAGGGCTTCGTGCATGGCCTCGGCGGTTTCGTCCGGATCGAACGGATTGACGATCAGCGCATCGTCGAAATAGCTGGCCGCGCCGGCGAAACGCGAGAGGATCAGCACGCCGGGGTCCGACGGATCCTGCGCAGCCACATATTCGTGCGCGACCAGGTTCATGCCGTCGCGCGACGGGGTGACCACGCCCGCCCGCGCCACGCGGTAGAAGCCGGCCAGGGTGGAGCGGGCCACGTTTTGGCTCATATAGCGCAACGGCACCCAGTCGAAGGCGCCGTGCCGGCCGTTGATGTCCCCGGCGATGCGGTTGAGTTCAGGTCGCAGCGCCGCGTATTCCTTGACCTCCTCGCGCGAGGGGGCGGCGATCTGCAGGAAGCTGACGTGTTGCATGTGCTCGGGAAAGCGCGACAGCAGGCGGTTGAAGGCTTCGAACCGGTTGGGCAGCCCCTTGGAATAATCCAACCGATCCACGCCGATCATCAGATGACGGCCGACCAGGCTCTCCTCAAGGCGATGGGTGTTCTTGCCCGACGCGGCGCGCTCGGCCTGGTCGCGGAAGGCGGGGCAGTCAATCCCCACCGGCGCGACGATCGAGCGGACCACGCCCTGAGCGGTCAGGATCGAGCCGTCGCGATTGGTCAGGTTGGGCAACATCTGGCTGACGGTGTCCAGGAAGTCGTGCTGGTGCTCGGGGGTCTGAAACCCGACGACGTCATAGGCGCAGAGATCCCGCAGCAGCGCGTCCCCCTTGGGCAGGGCGGCGAACACGCTGGAGGGCACAAAGGGGACATGCAGATAGAAGCCAATGCGGTTGGTCACCCCAAGGGCGCGCAGGGCGTTGGCCAAGGGGATCAGGTGATAGTCGTGCGCCCAGATCAGATCGTCTGGTTTCAGCAGCTTCTTGAGCGCCCGCGCGAACCGCTCGTTGACCCGCCGGTATCCTTCAAGCTGCTCGCGCCGGAACTCGATCAAGCCCAGCTGGAAGTGGAGCAGCGGCCAGAGCATGCCGTTGGAAAAGCCGACATAGAACTGTTTGTAGTCGGTTTCAGACAGGTCGACCGTGGCGTAGTCGACGCCGCCCTGGGTGACGATCTTGGCGTCCGTGCTGGTCTCCGCGGCCGTCTTGCCGCTCCAGCCGAACCACAGCGCGTCAGCCTTTACCGCGCTTTTCAACACCACCGCCAACCCCCCGGCCCGTGGCCCCCCCCGCGTATTCGGCAGGGGGATGCGGTTGGAAACTACGACGACGCGTGCCACAAACCTTGCTCCCACGATCGGCTGAGCCGGTGGGCTGAGAGGATCAGTCCTACAAGCGAGTAGGTCTGGGGAAAGTTCCCCCACAGCTCGCCCGTTAGCGGATCGATGTCTTCGGAGAGCAGGCCAGCATTGTTCCGGCGCGCCAGCAGTTTGATGAACAACTCGCGCGCTTCGTTATGGCGTCCCACCGCCGCCAGGGCGTCGATGTACCAGAAGGTGCAGACGGTGAAGGCAGTTTCCGGCACGCCGAAATCATCGGCTTCGTTGTAGCGGAGCAGGAAGCCATTGCGGACCAGGCGTTGTTCGACGATCTCCAAGGTCTTTAAGAAGCGCTCGTCGGTGGCGTTCACCAGGCCGATCTGGGGCAGCAGCAGCACCGACGCGTCGGCGACCTCGGCCTCGAAGGCGCCGGAGATCCATCCGTCCGCGGTGACCGCGCTGCGCAAAATCTCCTCGCGCAGGTCCTGCGCATGCGTCTCCCAGCGCACGGACTCCTCGAACTGTCCGACCCGTTCGGCGATCATGGCCAGCCGGTGAACGGCGGCCCAGCACATGGCGGCCGAATAGGTGTGGACGCGGCTGCGGGTCCGATATTCCCAGACGCCGGCGTCGGGCGTCAGCGCGCTGGCCAGCGCGGCCTCGCCCAGCGGGCACAGCCGGCGATAGAGGTCCACGCCGGCCACCGAGGCCAGGCGCTGGTCCCAGAACAGCTGCGCCGCGGACAGGATGACCGACCCGAACGTATCGTTCTGCCGCTGGGCGGCCGCCGCATTGCCGACGCGCACCGGTCCCATGCCGCGAAAACCCGCCAGCGCCTCGGCCTCGACCTCGGTCATGTCGGCGCCGAAAATGATCGGATAGAGCGGACGCAGGTCGCCCGCCGGATCGCCCGCCGCCGAGTCGACCAGGAAACGGACGAAATGCTCCATGGTCCGCGTGGCGCCCAGCCGGTTCAGCGCATTGACGGTGAAATAGGCGTCGCGCAGCCAGCAGAACCGATAGTCCCAGTTGCGCGCGGTGTTCGGAGCCTCGGGCACCGAGGTGGTGAGCGCCGCCAGGACCGCGCCGGTCTCCTCGTAGCTGCACAGCTTTAAGGTGACGGCGGCGCGGATGACGGCGTCCTGCCATTCGAACGGGATCGCCAGCGCGCGCACCCAATCAACCCAATAGGCGGTGGTCTCGTGCAGGAACCGCCTGGCCAGGTCGTCGGGATCCTGACCCAGGCTTTCGTCCGACCCGATGAACAGGTTGATCGTCCGATCCAGATGGAACGGGGATTCGTTCAGAATATAGGACGGTCCAATGTCTGCGGTGACGCGCAACACGCTGTCGGTTCCGATGAAGCGGGCATGGTTGCTGCCGATGCTGGTTTGCGGCGCCGTCGCCCCATAGTCGAAGGTCGGACGCAGCCGAATCGTGACGCGGGGCTGGCCGATCACCGGCTCGATGCGGCGCACCAGCATCGGCGGACGGTAGATGCGCCCGAACTGCCGAAACCGAGGCGCGAAATCGGTGACGCGCAGCTCTTCGCCGTCCTTGGTCCTAAGGATGGTCTCCAAGATCGCGGTGTTGCGGACATAGCTTTGACGCGAGGACTCGTAGCCATCGACGACGACGTCCATGAACCCCGCGGACGGGTCGGTCCCATTCACGAGCGAATTGAACATCGGGTCGGAATCGAGCCTTGGAAAACCGAACCAGACGTGCCGCGCGCACCCATCGATCAAGCTGGCGACGGCGCAGTTTCCGATGGGGGCGAGATCGAGGTGCGGCATGAAGGATCCTAGGGCGCGGGCGAGTCGGCGAAGGCTCGAAGCCAGCGGCGCACCTCGGACGGGCGCCCGCCGAACGATTGCTTGACGTTGAGCCCCAGCCCCCCCATCGCCCGCGCCGCGCGAAATCCGTCCTCGTCGGTCACGTCGTCGCCGACGAAAACCGGAACGCGGCCGGTAAAGGGCGGCCCGGCCATGAACGCATCCACCGCGATCGCCTTGGTCAAGGCGCGATGGCGAATCTCGAACGCCATGCTGGCCGGCAGGACCTCGAACCTGGCGGCGTCTTCGGCGACCAGCGCCTGGGCCAGCTCGCGGATCTCGTGTTCGCGGCGCGGCGCCTGGCGAAAATGGACGACCACCCCATAGGTCTTCTCTTCGACCAGCACCCCTGGCCAATCGCGCACGGCGGCTCGCAGCGACGCTGTCCATTCCGGCGGAACCGCATGCTCGGGCCCAGCGCGATCGGTCGCCCCATCCGGGCGGCGAATGACCGCGCCGTGTTCGCCGACACAGGCCAGGCGGAGCGGGGTCATCAGCTGGTCGATTTCGGCGATGGTCCGGCCGCTGACGATCGCCAGCGCGCCGTCCAGCCAGGACCTTGCGAGGGCGAGGGTGGCCGCCAGACCCGCGGGAACCTCGACCGCGTCCGGGCGGGGGGCGAGGTCGAGCAGTGTTCCGTCGATATCGAGGAACAGGGCCCAGTCGGGGCGCGGCTTCGGCGCGAAGGTGTCTGGCTGGCGTGTTTTGCTCAAGGTGAGGCCAGCGACCATAGTCGTTCGGCGGCGTCAACCCGGGGCCGGCTCGCCTTTCGCCGCTCGGCTGCCACAGTCACGGCAGCAGGCTCATGGGCGGGGCGATGTCCTCTAGCGAGCGCCGCTCGGCCGCCACGCCCAAGATGATCTCGGCCAGCGCCGCCGCCAGCATCAGTCCGCCGCCGAGAGCGTAACCCCACAGAATCTTGTCGCGCGATCCGGTGTCGATCAGCAGGCCGAACACCGCCGGCCCGGCCACGCCGCCGATGGCCGTGCCGAAGGCGTAGAACAGGCCGATGGTCAGCGCGCGGGCCTCAAGCGGAAAGCTTTCGCCGACCGTCAGATAGGCGGCGCTGGCGCCGGCGGAGGCGAAGAAGAAGATCAGGCTCCAGGCGGCGGTCTGCTCGGCGGCGTTGAACACTCCGGCCTTGAACAGATAGCCAACCGCGATGATCAGCACGCCGGACGCGGCCTAGGTCGAGGCGATCATCACCTTGCGGCCGACCGTGTCGAACAGTGGTCCGAGCACCAACGGCCCCAGGAAATTGCCGATCGCGAAGGGCAGGATGAACCATCCGACCGCGCGCACCGGCACGCCATAGTAGCGGGTCAGCATCAGCGCATAGGTGAAGAAGATGGCGTTGTAGCAAAAGGCCTGCGTCGCCATCAGCGTTAGGCCGAGCATGACGCGGCGGGGATAACGGACGAACAGCATGCGCGCGACGCTGATCAGGGTCAGCTGGTGGGTTCGGGACAGACGCAGCTTTGGCGGCGCCGGCGAGGCCGGGAACGGACGGGGCAAGGCCCGCTCGATGTCATCGACCACGGTTTCCGCCTCCGTCGCGCGCCCGTGGGTCATCAGCCAGCGCGGACTTTCGGGTACGAACCGGCGCAAGAACACGATGATGAGGCCCAAAAGGCCGCCGGCGATGAAGGCGAAGCGCCAACCGGCGTTCACCGGGAACAGCCGAGGGTCCAGTACGATGATGGAAGCGACCGCGCCGATCGCCCCGCCGATCCACCAGCTGCCGTTGATCGCCAGGTCCGTGCGGCCGCGAAACCGCGCGGGAATGAACTCCTGCACCGCCGAATTGATCGCCGCATACTCTCCGCCGATGCCGGCGCCGGTGGCGAACCGGAACAGGGCGAACGACCAAAAATTCCAGGCCAGTCCCGTCAGCAAGGTCGAGGCGATATAGAGGCCGAGGGTGATCATGAACAGCGGCTTGCGGCCGAACCGGTCGGTCAGCGCGCCGAACACCAGCGCCCCTAGCACCGCGCCGGCCAGATAGGCGCTGGCGGTCAGGCCGATCTGCGCACCCGACAGCGCCAGCGAGGCGCGGTCGCCGATGGCGCCGGACAACGAGCCGACGAGGGTGACCTCCAGGCCGTCGAGAATCCAGGTCCCGCCCAGGGCGACGACGACCAGCGAGTGAAACTTGAGCCAGGGCAGCCGGTCGAGCCTGGCCGGCGCGTCAGTCTCGATGATGTCAGTGTTCACGGGCTGAGGCATCGCCAATCGCGCATCTCCGTCCGGGTCGAGGGTTCAGTGTGGCCGCGCCTGATCCATCATCGATTTGATCTCCTCGGGATCGCGTGGTCCGCCGGCCGCTCGCGCCTGGAAGTCGGCGGTCGTGTTTTCTCTCGGATAGGGCGTGTCCGGCGCGGTGACGCCGAGGAATTCGCAGAGTGGCTCCCAGCCTTGGGACGCCTCGAACACCAGCAGCCGGTCCTTCGGAACGCTCGCGACCACCTGGTCGGTGTGCCGCTTGAAATGCTCGACCATGAACGCCCGGTCGTGCTGGCGCCCGCCGAAGTCGGACATCACCATGTCGAAGAATCCCCGCATCGGTCCCGGCGCGTTCAATGCGCCAGATCCCGGGGCGAAAATGGTGGCTTGGGTGGAGTCGAACCACTTGTCGGGGTCGCGCAGCGAGTGAAGCACCTTGGCGTCCGGGTAGTGGTCCATCAGCTGGCGCCAGAACTTGCACCCGGGATAGTCGACCATCGACTGATAGTCCGCGAAGATCGCGTCCCAATCCGGCTTGCCGGCCCCGGCCGCCATCCATAGCGGAACGCTTTCAGGGTGCATGAACACCTCGACCATGTGGTGGCAAGGACCCAGTCCGAGCTGTTCCAGCGCCAGCTTGAGGGACATGGTGCCGGTTCGCCCAAGTCCGCTGCCTATGACCTTCAAAGCCATCTCCGCTCCTTTGGTTCCGCACTCTGCGAGAGCGTATCGCGCCTGGGGGTAGGCCTCAATGCGGCTGAGGCTAAACCACGAGGATCAGGACGGGCAGGACGGCGCCCAGGACCAGTAGCGCCCAGACGACGCCCTTGCGCCGGCTGGAGGTGACGGCCATCCAGATTCCGAGACAGGTCGAAACGACGAGGCTCATGGCGACGGCCAGGAACAGCCATTTCAGGACCAGGGCGCGGGTCGGGATTCCCTCCGGCGCCGGCGCCCCGTGATCATGCCCGTGGTCCGCGTCCGCGTGCTCGTCCTCGGCATGAGGCGCTGCCTGCGGCGGCGGAGCGTCGTCGTCCATCGGCTTGGCGGTGAACCGTTGATCCTTGTGCACCGCGCTCAGCTTCTCGATCAGCTCAGGCGGATGGTAAGCGCCGTGCGCTTCGTGCAAGTTGAACAACTGCAGTGAGCCGGTGAGGGCGAAGAACAGGATGCTGGGCGCCATGAACGCGCCGAGATAGGCGTGGAACTGCCGGACGCCGGCCAGGCGCAGCGCCGGATTGGCGCCTCGCCCGCCGCTGGCGCGAATTGCTGGTCTCGCCAAACCTCACCTCCTTGGTGGCGCTGAAACATGAGTCGCGATCAGGAATACGCTATCCGCCCGCCCCAGTCCGCGCCGCCTTTTGGCCCTATAAACCTAAACGCGCTTCAGGCCGATGCGGCGATGCTGGCGTCTCGCTTGGCTCGCCCGGGCCGCGGACTCGCCGTCGGCAGGGCGGAGTCCTCCTCGGAGGTCACATCGACCTCGACGTCCATGCCCAGATAGTCGCCCGCCTGGCCGTACCAGGCGCCATGCAGCGGCAGCGCCTGGCGCGGATCGCGGGCGATGGCCACCCGGACCAGATCGGCATTGCCGACGATGCCGTTGGTGGGGTCGAACTCCACCCAGCCGCAAGCCGGCAGATAGACCCGAAGCCAGGCATGGGTGTGGCCGCCGCCGACGCGGGTCAGGCCGCCAACGTGGCGCGGCGGGCAATAGAGGTAGCCGGAGACGAATTGAGCGGCGAACCCCAGGCTGCGCACTGCGTCCATCATCAGCACCGCGAAGTCGCGGCAAGTGCCGTTGCGCAGCGCCATCGTCTCGGCCGGCGTCTGGGGCGCCCCATGCAGGCGCTTGCCGTAGCGAAAGTCGCTATGGATGGCCTGGGTCATCTCGGCCAACAGGGTCTGCACGCGTGTTCGCCCGTCATGACGGACGAATCCGAGGGCCCAGCGGTCCACGCTCCCCTCCAGATCGGCATGCTGTCGCTCCATCGACCGCAAGAGGTCCGGCATGTCTTCCGGGCCGTAGGCCAACGGCAGTGTCCCGACATAGTCCTCGACCTCGCCGTCCAGGCTGGCGAAGGCCGGTTGCGGCCGGTGGTCGAGACTGACGCGGCTGTCGAAAATGAGTTCCCGCGCCCGCGCCGCGAACCGCGCGATCCCGACGCAATTGCCGAACACATCGTGGACATAGTGCACCTGACCGGGATCCGGCGCGACCGTCAGGCTCGACGACAACACCCGCTGGTCGTAGCTCTCGAGCGGACGGAACATCATCCGATGTTCGCCAAACGCCACCGGGTTGCGATAGCGATAGCGCGTCAGGTGGCGGATCGAGAGGATCGGCATTGCAACAGGGTGCGGATGATTTGCCGGGCGCGTCGAGCGGTCTGCTTGTCGCAGCCGATCCGGACCCGGTTGCTGTTGAAAATTTGACCGGTTCTTCGCCGTTCGTGCTGCTGGGCGATCACGCCGGCCGCGCGATTCCAGCCCGCCTGGGCGATCTGGGGGTCGGCCCGGCGGATCTTGAGCGTCACATCGCCTGGGATATCGGCGTCGCCGGCATGGGGCTCGAACTGGCGCGAACCCTGGACGCCGTCTTCATCCGCCAGCGCTATTCGCGGCTGGTGATCGATTGCAATCGCGCGCCGGGCGATCCGGGCTCGATCGTCCCGGCCAGCGATGGCGCGGTCATCCCCGGCAACCAGGCGCTTGGTCCGAAAGACCGCGAGGCCCGGCGACGGGACATCTTCCAGCCCTATCAGGATCGGATCGGCGCGATTCTCGGCGAGCGCCAGGCGCGAGGCCGGCCAAGCCTCTTGGTCTCGCTGCACAGCTTCACGCCGTCGATGGGCGGGGCTGCGCGGCCTTGGCGGTTCGGCGTATTGCATCTGGGCGACTCGGCCTTTTCCCGCACCGTTCTGGCCATTCTGCGCGCGGACTGGGGCGAGGCGGCGGGTGACAACCAGCCCTATGCGATGGACGGGATCGACTTCACGGTCCCGCACCACGCCCACGCCCACGGGTTGGACTATCTCGAGTTGGAAGTTCGACAGGATCTGATCGCCAGCGCCGAGGCCCAGATCGAGATGGCGAGGGTGGTGGCCGGGGTCCTGTCCCGCGCCGCCGCCATGCAGCCGTCGTCTGGGGCTCAGGCTCGGACCGATCCCACGGCGGGCACGTGAGCCCACGGGGCGCTGGCGAAGCGTTCGGCGAGAAAATCGAGCAGCACGCTGACCCGCGCGGGGCGCAGGCCGCCTGGCGGCGTCACCAGGCTGATCGCCACCGGCGCGATCTCCCAGTCCGATAACACCTCTTCCAGCCGTCCGTCGGCGACGTCGCGCCAGACCATGAAGTCCGGCAGCAGCGCCATGCCAAGGCCCGCCAGCACGGCCGGGAGGAGTCCGTCGCCATTGTTGGCGCGCAGCCGCCCGCGCATCGGCACGGCGTAGTCTCCCTGGGCCTGGTGCTGGAAACGCCAGACATCGGGCGAGGCGGTGTTGGTGTAGATCAGCCCCTGGTGCTCGGTCAGCTGACGCGGATGTCCGGGACGGCCGAACCGGTCCAGATAGGCTGGCGCCGCGACCAACGGCCGGCGCACCGCGCAAAGCCGCCGCGCGCGCAATGAGGAATCGGCCAAGGCGGCGATCCTGAGCGCGACGTCGTAACCCTCCGCCACCAGATCGACCTGGGCGTCGCTGAGATTAAGGTCCAGGTCCACCTCCGGGTAGAGCTCCAGGAACTCCGGCAGAACCGGCGCTAGGTGAACGACGCCGAACGACATCGGCGCGGCCAGGAGCACCAGCCCGCGGGGCGCCAAGGCCTGGGCCTGGGCCTCCGCCTCGGCCGCCTCGCCCTCGGCCAGGATCCGGTTGGCCCGATCCAGGGCGCCCCGCCCGGTCTCGGTCAGCGAAAACCGCCGCGACGTGCGGTTCAGCAACGGCGCGCCCAACCGCTGCTCCAGCCGCGTCACCGCCTTGGAGACGGTCGGGTTGGACAGTTGCAATTCCGCGGCGGCGCGGGCGAAGGAGCCGGTCTCCACCACCTTGGCGAAGATGGCCCACGCCTCCAGGTCAGGTAATCGCTTCATGTCGATTCTGGAAACAGTACGTTTCGATCATTGCCGTTTTATCCCCGGTGGTCCAGGCTTATTTAACCTCCAACTCAGGAGCCAAACGGCTCCCTTCCTAGACAAAGAGTGGTGCCAAGCGGCCCCCACGGAGACAAGCCATGATCGAAGTTCGGCCTTTCAAGAGCCTCGGCGGCGCCAACCACGGCTGGCTCGACGCCAAGCATCATTTTTCCTTCGCCGGCTACAACGATCCCGCGCGGACGCACTGGGGATCGCTGCGGGTCTGGAACGACGACACCATCGCGCCCCACTCCGGCTTTCCGCCGCATCCGCATTCGGACATGGAAATCATCACCTATGTCCGCAAAGGCGCGATCACCCACGAAGACAGCCTCGGCAACAAGGGCCGCACCGAAGCCGGGGACGTCCAGGTGATGTCGGCGGGCACCGGGATCGCGCACAGCGAATATAACCGCGAAGATGCGCCGACCACGCTGTTCCAGATCTGGATCCTGCCCAACAGTCGCGGCAAGGGGCCATCCTGGGGCGCCCGGCCGTTTCCCAAGGGCGATCGCTCCGGCCGCTTCGTCACCCTGGCCTCCGGCTTTGACAGCGACACGGACGCCCTGCCGATCCGCACCGATGCTCGGGTGGTCGGCGCCACGCTGAAGGCCGGCGAAACCGCCGAATACGCGCTGGGTTCCGAGCGGTACGGCTATCTGGTGCCGGCCATCGGCGCGGTCGAGATCGACGGCGTGCGGGTCGGCGCCCGCGACGGCGCGGCGATCAGCAAGGTCGAGACACTGCGGGTCACCGCTCTGGAAGACGCCGAAATCGTCCTGGTCGACGCCGCCTGACCGGCGTCGGCGCCCCCAACCCATCCATCCCCCGCTCGCCCAAGGAGGCAATCATGAGCAAGGTCCTGGTTCTTTACTACTCATCCTACGGCCATATCGAACAGATGGCCGAGGCCGTGGCCGCCGGTTCGCGAGAGGCCGGCGCCACGGTCGACATCAAGCGCGTGCCGGAAACCGCGCCGCCGGAGGTCGCCAAGGCGGCCCATTTCAAGCTCGACCAAACCGCTCCAGTCGCGACGATCGCCGACCTGGAAAACTACGATGCGATCATCATCGGCTCGCCGACGCGGTTTGGACGGATGGCTTCGCAAATGGCCGCTTTTCTCGACCAGGCGGGCGGGCTTTGGCAGCGTGGCGTGCTGAACGGCAAGGTCGGTTCGGCCTTCACCTCCACGGCCAGCCAGCACGGCGGCCAGGAAGTGACGCTGTTCTCCACGATCACCAATCTGCTGCACTTCGGCATGGTGATCGTCGGACTGCCCTACAGTTTCCCGGGCCTGACCAAGCTGGATGAAGTCAGCGGCGGAAGCCCCTATGGCGCTACAACCATCGCCGCCGGAGACGGCAGTCGTCAGCCGACCGAGAACGAACTGGCCGGCGCCCGTTTCCAGGGACGCCACGTCGCCGAAATCGCCGCCAGGCTGCTCGGCTAGTTTCTCCTGACAAGCGGTACCCGCGGCCGTCACCGTGGGTCCCAATCCGTCGGAGCCAGAATGTTACAGCCGCGTCTATTGTTGCCGAATGGGAAACAATAGTGTGCACACCGAAGCGGCGAAGGGTTGATCAGCGTAGTCTGGACTGCGCCATGATGTCCGGGCGAAACGCGCAATCCGGTGCTGTCAAAGGAAACCGGCCTGGCTTCGCCGCCCGACGCCGCCAGCGGCCAATACACGAAATCGTTACGAGTTCAGATGGTTTTGGGCGGCTGATCCAGCCTTTGCGGCGGCCCCGCTGGTTGACCGCGTAGCTTACCTCGCGTCACACTTCCCATAGGACCCAGCCCCGGCGACAGATCGGGCGCAGTCCTAAATAGGGAGGGCTACCATGAAGCGTGGGCTGTTACGCGGCGCATCGGCCGTGACTGTCGTATTCGCAGCGAATATTTTGGCGTCGCAGGCTTTGGCTCAGGCCGCGCCCGCCGCCGCTGCTCCCGCCGCGGCGGGTGAATCCAACACGGTGGGCGAGGTGGTCGTCACTGCCGAAAAACGGTCGCAGCTGCTGGAACGGGTGCCTGTCGCCATCACGGCCTTCACCGCTCAGTCGCGCGAAGTGCGGGGCATCCAGTCGGTCCAGGATCTGACCGACTATACGCCGGGCCTGTCCTACACCACCTTTGACAACCGGCCTTACATTCGCGGCATCGGCCGCAACACCGACAATCTCGCCGTCGAATCCGGCGTCGCGATCTATTTGGACGGCGTCTACAACGGCGCCAACGCCTCAACGATCCTGCAGCTCGACACGCTGTTCATCGACCAGATCCAGGTGCTGCGCGGACCGCAGAGCACCCTTTACGGCCGCAACGCCGATGGCGGCGCGATCGACTACATCTCCAGGCGGCCCACCTCCGACTTCCAAGCCGAGGCCCGGACCGGCTATGACAATTTCGACAAGTATTTCGTTGAGGCGGCGACGTCGGGACCGATCAACGACAACCTGCGCTTCCTTCTGGGCGCCAACTACACCCACCAGTCCGGTGGCTTCTACACCAACGTCTCCGGCGCGCCGGAAGGCGGCAACGTGGCCCAGGGCGGCAACGGCACGAGCTATCACGTCGAGGGCCAGCTCTCAGGCAACTGGGGCGACAAGCTCGACGGGTGGCTCAAGGTCTCCGCCAGCGACTACGACACCAGCTATCACACTGAAACCCTGCTGGGCCCGCAGGACGGCCGCGAATTCCCCAGCGCGCTGTTCCCAAGTCCCGGTTACGGAAACTGCGTTCTGCCGGGCGCCGCGGCGGTGCCGGGCTGCGCCGACCCAGGCAATGTCGACACCATCGTCGGCGTCCAAACGCTTCCGGGCTACAACTCGGCCGCCAATCCGAGCGGCTTCGGCACCGGTGAATTCGCCTCCGGCTTCAGGTCCCGATCGAAGGAAGCCAAGGACATCGTCGTGGCCGGCAGCTTGACCTTCCACGCGGACAGCTTCGACGTCAAATACCTCTACGGCTATCAGAATTTCGACTACAGCCTCACAGCGCCTTGGGTAAACAGCCAGGGCGTTTCCAGCGGCATCGAGGGCTATACGCTCGCGGGCCCAACCGCTCCGACCGGACTGTGCTCGTTGATCTATAACAACGCCGGGTGCACTCAGAACCTGCAGATCAATTCGTTGAACAACAACTTCACCTTCGTCGAGAAAGAGTACTTCTGGAGCAACGAACTCAACATAACGTCAAAAGGCGACGGCCCAGTGCAGTGGGTCGGCGGCCTGTACCAGTACCATGAGCACTATAACCAGCCGATCAACGTCAATACGCCGGATCAGGCCCAGGTGGCGGACCCGCTGCTGTTCACCTTCGCGCCCGCCGCGCCGAACCCGACCCGGTCGGTCTATAATGAAGACACGCTGCTCAACGAAGAATCCTTGGGCGTCTTCGGTCAGGCGGACTGGCAGATGAATTCCGACCTCAAGCTGACCGGCGGGGTGCGCTACTCCTACGACCACAAGTACGGCGAAGAGCAGTTCCGTGTGGTCCTGTTCGATTTCGAACCCGCTGGACTGGGGGTGAACACCTTTGGCGCCGACACGCCGGCTTTCGACGCCACCGCCTGTACGCCGACGGCCTATCCGGGCGCCGGCGTCTGCCAGATCAACCCCAACACCGGCAAGGCCTACCGGTCGCTGAACGCCGACTGGGACGCCGTCACCGGCAACGCCGTGCTGACCTGGACGCCCTCGCGCGACACCTTGGTCTACGGAAAATACAGCCGAGGCTACAAGACCGGCGGCTTCGACTCGGGGACCATGCTGCCGGATCCGAAGACCCAGCCGGAATTCGTGAACGCCTATGAAGTGGGGATGAAGCAGACCGTCGGCCGGACGTTCCAGCTGAATGCATCCGCATTCTATTATCAATACTATAACGACCAGCAACCCCTGGGCCAGCTGGGCGCCAACGGCGTGATCAACACCTTGATCATCAATATTCCAGAAGCCCGCTCCGTGGGTCTTGAACTGGAAGGAATCTGGAGCCCGATTAAGGACCTGGTGTTTACGGGCGAATATTCCTTCCTGGACGCCGTCATCACCAATATGGACGGTCAGTGCTATCAGGACGCGGTGGATGTCGACGCCTTGGCGCAAGGCGCCAACCAGGGCCGCGGCTGCAATAGCGGCGTGAACGCCGGCAAGGGCCTGCAGGACCTGACTGGAGAGAGGCTGCCGGAGGCGCCGAAAAACAAGATCACGTTCAACGCCGTCTACACTTGGCACTTCGATCCGGGCACGCTGGCCGTGTCCGGCACCTATGTGTGGAAGGATCGGACCTATGATTCAGTGTTCAACCGGTCCTACAACCTCGACCCGGCCTACACCCAGGTGAATTTCCGTACGGTCTGGACCGGAAGCAACAACCGATACAGCGTCATCTTCTATGTCAACAACCTGTTCAACACCGTCGGCTATGACGGCAGCGTCGGCCTCAACGTGACCTCGCCCGGACCTAACCAGGTCATCGATCCCTTGGTCAGCTTCACGCCGCCGCGGACCTACGGAGTCGAGCTGCAATATCGCTTCCACTAGACGCGACGCGGCGCGGGCGAGCCGCTACCCTCTCGGTATTGGGAGGGTCGGCTTGACCGTCAAAGGCTCATCACCAGCTGCTGTCGCGGCCTTTCTGGACGCCGCCGCCGCCCACTACGCCGCGGGCAGGCTCGACGAAGCCGCGCGCCTCTATCGCCGCGCCGAGGCGGCCGATCCGCGCGACGTCAGGGCGGCCTATTCGCTGGCGGTGATCGACCTTCGCGCCGGCCGCGCCCAGCGCGCGCGTCGGCGGCTGCGCGCAGTCGTGGCGCAAGACCCGGGTCTGTTCGCCGCGCACCAGAACCTGGGCGCGGTTTGCGAGAACCTGGATCTCTGGGCGGAGGCGGCGTCCGCCTATGAACAGGCGCTGACGCTTCGTCCCGATGCCGCCGAGACCCGTTTCAGCCTGGCCCGGGCGCTGGCCATTCTCGGGCGCGTGGACCAGGCCAAGGACGCCTACCGCGCCCTGGCCGCCGATCCGGCCAGCCGATCGCGGGCGCTGGTCCGCCTGGCCATCCTGGCCCCGGAGGCGATCGGCGACGACGACCTGGCCGAGCTGCGGCGCGCGGCGGCGGACCCGGCGGTCGATGCGGAGACGCGGACCGGCCTTTGTTTCGCGCTGGGCGAGGCGCTGGATCGGCGGCGGGCGGATGACGAGGCTTTCGCGGCCTTCGCCGCCGGCAACCGGCTGAAGCACGACGCCCTATCCGCGGCCGGCGGACCCGGCCATCCGGAGGCCGTCGCCCGCGATCACCGGGCGTCCGTTCGGAGGGTCGAGAACCTGTTCACGGCCGACTTCATCGCCCGCCATCAAAGTCGTGGCGGCGGCTCCTCGGCGCCGATCTTCATCGTCGGCATGCCCCGGTCGGGCTCGAGCCTGATCGAGCAGATCCTTGCCAGCCATCGCCAGGTCCAGGGCATGGGCGAGAGCGCTGCGTTGTCCGACCAGGTCGATCGCGATTTCACAGGCGCGGCCGCCGCGCCGGGCGGCTGGCGGCGGCTGGCCGAGGCCTATCTCGCCGCCATGCGCGCGCGCGGCTGGCGCGCCGCGCCGCGCTTCGTCGACAAGACTCTGGAGAACCATCTGCGCGTCGGCCTGATCCACCTGATGTTCCCAAAGGCGGTGATCTTGCACAGCGTGCGCGATCCGGTGGACGTCTGCCTGGCCTGCTGGCGCCAGCTGTTCGCCAGCGGCAATGAGACCCTCTACGATCTGCGCCAGATCGGCGAGGCCTATGTCCTCTATCGCCGGATGATGCGGCATTGGGAGAGCGTGCTGCCCGGCCGGGTGGTCGAGGTCAGCCACGAGGCCCTGATCGCCGATCCTGAAAGCCGGATCCGCTGGCTGGTGACCGAGGCCTGCGGCCTGGACTGGGACCCGAATTGCCTGAGCTTCCACCAGACCCAGGGCGCCGTCCGCACCGCCAGCGCCGCCCAGGTCCGCCAGCCGATCTTCCAGACCTCGGTGCAACGTTGGCGGCGGTACGAGGCGCACCTTGGAGAGCTGTTCGCGGCCCTGGAGGCGTATGCGCCGGAGGCGGTGGGGAGGAAGTGACAACCTCGGCGAACGCTAAGCTTCGGTCCAGGCCAGTCGTCGGGTTGGTCGTCGCGGAGTGTCCGGGCTTGACTCATGCGGGCTTCGCAAGGCCGCTTGTGGACGCTGCGACCATACCAGCGGGAACGTAGCTGTCCCCAGCGGGTTCTGCGTAGGCGTCCGGTGCGGAAATTTATTGCGGGAAAATCGAGATTGATCCGCGAGCATAGGGACCTCGAGGCAGAGTTGGCGGCATCGCAGGCCGATGATGGTCACTATCGCCTGCTTGTCGCCAGCATCACCGACTATGCGATCTATATGCTCGACATCGACGGTCGCGTGATCAGTTGGAACGCTGGCGCTGAACGCTTCAAGGGCTACATCGCCGACGAGATCGTGGGTCAAAACTTCTCGCGCTTCTATACCGAGGAAGACCGGTCTGCGGGTTTACCCCAGCGCGCCCTTCGCATCGCCGCCACGGAGGGCAGCTTCGAGACCGAGGGATGGCGCGTCCGCAAGGACGGCTCCAGCTTCTGGGCGCACGTGGTCATTGACCCGATCCGTGACAAGATGGGCGAATTGATCGGTTTCGCTAAAATCACGCGCGACCTGACCGAACGCGCCGCGGCAGAGGCGACGCTGAAGCGTAGCGAGGAGCAGTTCAAGCTGCTCGTTCAAAGCGTGACCGACTATGCGATCTACATGTTGGACCGGCACGGCCACGTCAGCAGCTGGAACACGGGCGCGCAGCGGATCAAGGGCTATGCGCCCGAGGAGATCATCGGCGAGCACTTCTCCCGCTTCTATACCGATGGGGATCGCGCGAACGGCGAACCAGAACGGGCGCTGGAAACCGCCGAACGTGACGGCCGGTTCGTCAAGGAAGGTTGGCGGGTCCGCAAGGATGGGGAGCGCTTTTGGGCGAGTGTCGTCATCGATCCCATCCGCGACGATGGTGGCGCGCTCATCGGGTTCGCCAAGGTCACTCGGGACCTCACTGAACGCGAACAAGCTCAGCGCGAATTGGAGAAGGCGCGCGAGACGCTGTTTCAAGCCCAGAAGATGGATGCGATCGGCCAGCTCACCGGCGGCGTCGCGCACGATTTCAACAACCTGCTGACGGCCACGATCAGCAGCCTCGAACTGCTTCGCAAGCGTATCGCTGATGACCCGCCCTCGCTCAGACTGCTCGACAACGCCGTCGAGGGCGCCCGGCGCGGGGCGACCTTGACCCAGCGAATGCTCGCCTTCGCGCGCCGCCAGGATCTGAAGCTGGTCCGGGTCGAAATTCCGGCGCTCGTGCGCGGCATGACCGATCTGATCGAGCGCTCGCTCGGGCCGTCGATCGCCATCGACACGCGCTTTCCGCTCCGGCTCGACGCCGTCATCGCGGACGTCAATCAGTTGGAGATGGCGCTGCTCAATCTTGTCGTGAACGCACGCGACGCAATGCCCGACGGCGGATCGATCACCATCGCGGCGCAACCGCATGTCATCGAGGCGGGCGGCGCGCACGGGCTGACCCCTGGAAAATATGTCGCGCTGCGCGTCATCGACACCGGCGCGGGCATGGACGCCGAAACCCTGTCGCGCGCCATGGAGCCGTTTTTCACAACCAAGGGCGTAGGAAAGGGCACCGGGCTTGGTCTGTCGATGGTGCACGGGCTCGCCGAGCAATCCGGCGGATGCCTGGTGCTGGAGAGCGAGCCCGGCAAGGGCGTCACCGCCACATTATGGCTGCCGGTTGCGGGACAGTCATTGGACGGCGCCGTCGAAATCGCCGCGCCGGCGGAGCAAACCCAGATCCGGCCGCTCACCGTGCTCGCTGTTGATGACGACGACCTAGTGCTCTTGAATACCGTCGCCCTGCTGGAAGATCTTGGCCACACGGTGCTTGAGGCGCATTCGGGCGATGAAGCCCTGGCCATCTTCCGGCGCGAACCCATGATCGATCTTGTCATCACCGACCAGGCCATGCCGCGCATGACCGGCGTCCAATTCGCCGAAGCGGCTCTGGCGGAACGCGCCGACGTCCCGATCATACTCGCCACGGGCTACGGCGAACTTCCCGCCGGCGCCAATCCGGCCTTGCGCAAACTGAGCAAGCCTTTCTCTCTGGTCGATCTGGCCCGCGCCGTGGCGGCGGCCTGTGCCGAAGAGGTCCAACTCCGCTGAGCGGTAGGTCCTACGCCTCCCCCTTCGGCCCTGTGAACGCCCGCGCGATCGCCGCCGCCGGGTTCATGCTGTCGACCATGGCGCTGGGGATCAGGATGGTGGCGCCGCGTTCCTTGGTGGTCTCGTAGATGATGTTCATGGCCCGCAGCTGCAGCGCCTCGGGGTGGTCGGCGTACATTCTGGCTGCCTCGACGAACTGGCCGGCGATGGCGACCTCGGCCGAGCCCAGGATCACCCGCGCCTCCTTTTCCCGCTCGGCCTGGGCCTGGCGGGACATGGCGTCCTGCAGCGCCTCGGGAATGGCCACGTCGCGGATCTCGACCGATGAGACGGTGACGCCCCAGGCGGCGGTCTTCTCGCCGATCTCGCCGCGCAGCCGTTCGTCGGCGGCCTTGCGGTCGGACAGCAGCGACGAGAGCAGCGAGGAACCGATCATCTCGCGCAGGGAGGTCTGGGCCACCCGGTCGATGGCCATGCGGTAGTCGGTGATCTTCAGCGCGGCGCTCTCGGCGTCGTGCACCCGCCAGAAGATGATCGCATCGACATTGACCGGCACCGTGTCGCGGGTCAGCGCCTGTTCGGCGTTGAAGGCGGTGGTCTGGATCCGCTCGTCGATGATCATGGCGACGCGGTCCAGGATCGGGAAGATCCAGAACAGGCCTGGACCCTTGACGCCTTGCAGCTTGCCGGCGCGTAGCACCACGAACTTCTGCCACGCGTTGGCCATCTGCAGGGACAGGGCGACGACAAAGGCCGCGAGCACGAAGGGCGCGGCCAAGATTGGCGACAGGGCGCCGGCGCCGACCGCGGCCAGCAACAGGACGACGACGAAGAACATGGAGATCGGGTTCATTGGGGAACTCCCAGGCGTCCTCTTGGCGGGACGGCCAAATCTAGCACATCGCGGCGAGCGCCCGCGCGCGGGAAGCGGTCCAAGCTGAGCCGATTCGCTTGCGCCATCGTACACCCTATGATCGCGCCGATCGGAGCCGCGCCGCGGTCTGACGCTGATCCCGCCAGATGACGCGGAAGCCTTGATCGAGGCGCTCCGTTCAATGGGTGGCGACGGTTAGTTCAATGTCGAACGAATTCTAGATCGCAGTGGCGACCCTCGACGCGGGTCCCGCTGCCTCGCCCATCCTCGAACCGCGCGACCACGTGATAGCCGTAGCCCGTCCCCTTGGGGCGCTGGCCGACGGCGAAGGGCGCCGCGCCGACCAGACCCTTGGCGTAGAGCTTGGCCTGGCCGTCAGGCTGGACCTGGCCGTCCAGCAGCAGCCAGCCGGGCTCTCCTGGGTGCATTCGCTCGCCATGCAGCGCGCCGTCCTTGATCCGCGTCGGGACCCCAAAGGAATAGCCCAAGGCGCCGTTGCTGTCCGGGCAGGACACGGTCGCGCTCCAGTCGCCGTCGAAACGGGCCACCCCGCCCGGCGGATCCGCCCACGCAATAGCCGGAAGGATCGCCGCGACGATCGCCAGGACTTCAAGCCGCATGCCGCCCCTCGCTTGCTTCGCGGGCTAGCCCGCCATGGCCGGCCGCCGCCGCGCCCCGCGGATCATATCGCCAATTCCGAAGAACCCGAAGAGCATCATCGCCCATGCGGCGGGCTCGGGCACGCCGTTGTTGACGCCTGGGCTGAGCTCCAACTGGTAGCCGACGGGCACGTTGAACATGGGATCGAGGGTGGCCGAGGTGGCGCCAAAGGCGTAGCCGCCCTCCAGGCTGGCGGACATTTCAACCTGATAGATCGTATCCGTGACTATCGACACGGGGACGTCCTTGAGATTGAATCCGCCGGAAAATGTCGAGACCGGTCCGGCCATCGCCGTGGCGTTCGACGTCGTGCCGGTGGTATAATCGTTCAGGACGATCCCATTGAGCGAATAATAGTCGACCACGGCGACCGACAGCGCGTTGACCGTCGTGCCGGGGATCAGCAACTGCACCTGCTCGGTCCCGTCATTCAGGTCGTCGCCATCGGCGGCGTAGGGATCGTAGGTCGAGCCGGAAAAGTGCGCGGCGGCGGTGACGCCGATGTCCACCGAGGTTTCCGTTGTCGGCGCCGACAGTTTCACTACGCGGAAGAAATAGTTGAGTGAGCCGGCGGCGCCGCCGACGCCGAGGGCGCTGACGGTGAATTTCGGCGACCCGTTCGCGGCGAGCGACATGCTGTTCCCGTCTTCGCCCACGATGATCTCGCCGGGCGTGTGGGCGTGGGGGTTCTGCAGGTCAGGAATGAAGCTCGTAATGTCATAGTCATCGCCGAACGTGCTCAAGGGCCCATTGTCCGCATTCGCCGATTGGTCGGCGGCGCCTCCGCACATGGTCGAAGCGCAAGCGTCCACGCCGCCATTGATGTAGGCGGCGGGCAGGGCCGTCGTCGCGGCCGAAGCGGCGGCGGCGCAGGAAAAGAGCAGGGCGCCGGCCGAAGCGGCCATAAGGGTTGAGCGCCGAATTCGAACGGACATGGGCCACATCTCCTATCGGCGCGCCCAGGACCCCACGCCCCAGACCAGCCGATGTCGCACCCTGCCAGGCTGTCAAATTCACGATGACGCCGCATAGTCCATATGGACGCATGCGCCTGATTTATGCTGTGAAACCGGGATTTTCCGACTGGAGATCGGCATCGGGCGCCGTCGATTTAGAATAAATTCGCGCGATAAACGAATTCGACAAACATAGAGCGAGTTCTGAACTCCAAGTTTGGCCAGTTCATCGCTCGCCGCGCGCCGGACGCGGGCGGGTCAGGATGAGGAGGGTTAGTTCAGCTTCCCGCCAACGTCGGCTCCGCATCCGCCCGCGCTCCATAGTCGATCGCGAAGCTGAGCTTCGGGTCGCTGTGCAGGTCCCAATACCGCTCCCAGATCCGGCGAGTGATCGGGCCCACCTGGCCGCCCCCCACCGGGGCGCCGTCCAGCACGGTGATCGGCATGATCCCGCCGGCGGTCGAGCTCAGGAACATCTCGTCGGCGGTGTAGAGCGCGCCGACCGGCACGTTCTCCATCCGCACGCTCCAGCCCTCGGCCCGGGCGATCTCCATGGCCGTGAGCCGGGTGACGCCTTCCAGGACGCCGCGCGCTGGGGTGCGCAGGACATCGCCATGGACGGTGAAGACGTTGTAGCAGCCCTCGGTGATATTGCCGTCGCCGTCGGGCAGCAGGGGCAGGTTGGCGTCGCGGTCAAAGGCCTCGAAGAAGCCCCGCGTCAGGTCGCCCCATTGCAGGTTCTTGATGGTCGGATCCATGGCGCCGGGCGGGGTGCGGCGAACGTCGCGGGTGACGACGGCGCTGCCGCCGGCCTCCTGCTGGGCCAGGGACATGATCCAGATATAGGGAACCACGAAAGCGTAGATCGCCGCCTGCGCCTGGCGCGGATCGCGATTGCCGGCCTTCATCCTGCCGCGCGTAACGATGATATCGACATAGGCGTCGCGCAGGCCGGTGCGCCTGACCAGGTCAATCAGCAATTCGCGGATCTGGGGCGTCGTCATGGGCGGGTTCAGCCGCAGCTTGGCGCAGCTGCGCTCCAGCCGCGCCAGGTGATCGTCCAGCCGGAAGAACCGCCCATCCCACACGGCGGGCACGTCATAGGTCAGGTCCGAGCGCAGGAACCCCAGATCGAACAGCGGCACCATCGCTTCGTCCGCCGGCGTGATCTGGCCCCGACTATAGGCGGCGCCGAGTGCGAACGGCCCGGTTTTGAGCGCGTGCTGGGCGCGGCGGGCCTCATAGCCGTCGAGAAGCGAGGAGAATGTGGTCATAGAGGTTGCTCCTTCAGGCGGTCATCGGCACGCTCATCCTCGCCTAGACCGGTGCGATTGACGAGCCTTCTTCGGCCTGCATTTCCAGAACCAGGGCCGGCCAAGTGAAGCCGTCGACCTCGCCCGCGCCGAATCCCTCGCCGCTCGCGGCGCTATAATATTCGCGGAAACCCGACCGGACGATCAGGCCCTCCGTCTGCCGGCGCGCCGCCGAACGCCTCCACGCGGTGTCGGCGAAACATGTCTCGGCAGGCGACTTCCAGGTCCAAGCGGGCGCGTTCGGATCGCCCTAAGATGCGCTGGGAATCTCGTGCCGCGCCAGCAGGGCGTTTAAATGAAACCTCACGTCGGCGACGATCTCGGACCGGACCGACGCCGCCTGCTCCGACCAAGGCCCGCTTTGGACAAGCAGCCGAAGGGCGAGACCGTCGATGACGGCTTGCAGCAGCCGGACCTCGTGTTGGCGCCGATCTTTTTGCTTCACGGTCGGGGTCAGCTGTTCCGACAGGAACGCGCCCCATTCCAGGAAGTAGCGGGCGTTTTCCGTTCGAAGCGCCTCGCTGTCCGAGGCTGCGCCGAAGAAGGCCAGCCGGGTCTTCCATTCCTGGCGCCTAACCTCGTCCAGCGGCAACGCCTCCAGCATGATGGATTCCAGGCGCTTACGTTGGGTTTTCGACCTCCCCACGGCCACGGCCATCCGGCGCCGGGCCGACGAATGCGCGGCGCGCAGCGCCTCGACGAACAACGCTTCGCGATTGCCGAAATAGCGCGTCAGAGCGCCCGTGGTGCAGTTCGCCTCCGCCGCCACCCGCCGCAAGGTCGCCGCCTGGAGCCCCTCGCCGTGGATCACGCGCCAAGCGGCGTCGACGAGCTCGGATCGTTTCTGGTCGAGGTTGATCGCCCGGGGCATCCGACACTTCTTGACCGTTGGTAACAACGTTATATAACAATGTTACCAAACGCAGACCAGAGCAAGCCTGTTGTGGTGGGAAGGCGGCGAGGGTTGGACGTGTCGACCGTAAATGCGATCCACGACGAGGTTACGTTTCGCCGCGCGGCGGCATTGGCGGCCATTGCGTCGGCGCCCCTCGCCGCGGGTAATCTGCTCGCCATGCTATGGGCCGCCCGCCTGAACCTGGACGCCCTTTCCGATCCGTCGGTCCTGCTGAGGATCGGCGAGGCGGGCGCCGGGTTGTGGCGCTGGAGCATGGTGCTGGACCTGTTTGGCTACTATCTCCTGATCGTTCCGCTGTTGCTGTTTCTGCGGACTTGGCTGAGGCCTCGAAGTCCGAACTGGATCGACCTTTTCGTCCTCTGCCTGCTGGCCTATTGCCTGATCGGCGCGATCGGCGCCGCCATGCTCGCCACGGCAACGCCGCCTTTGATCGAGGCCTATCCGGCGGCGGCCCCGCCCACCCGCGCGATCCTCGAGGCGGTGGCCGGCGCTCTCTCCGATTCCGTGTACCGAGGGCTCTGGAATCTGCTCGAAGAATGCCTCGCCGGGATCGGCTGGCTGGGGTTGGGGCTGGTCCTGATCAGCGGTCGCCGCCGCCTTGGGATGGCGACGGTGCTGCTGGGCGCTGCTTGCCTCGTCGATTCGCTGGGCTCGATCCTGCGGTCCGAAGCGATCTCGATGGCCGGACTGGCCCCCTATCTTGTCCTGGCGCCGCTTTGGGCCGCCTGGATGGGCGTGGTTCTGCTCCGTGACCGAGCGGACCCGCTGGAGCGGGTGGGGCGGGTGAATGCAGCCTGATCCGTCTGGCCCGGTCCTGGTCCGCGACCTTCGCTGTGAGGAGCTGGCGGCGGCCGTCGCGATTACCGCGCGCGCCATGCGGGACAACCCGATCAATGTCCGCGTGCTGGGCGGCTCGCCACGGATGCGGGTCAAGGCCCTGACGCGCCTGTTCCGCGCCGGCCTGGGGCGAACGATGCACAAAGGCGTGCTGCTGGGCGCCTTCCGCGCGGGCGAGCTAGCCGGCGTCGCGGGCCTGCTGAGACCGGGATGCTGTCAGCTCTTGCCAGCGGAGACCTTGGCGACACTGCCCGCGCTACTCACATCGATCCAGCTTCCAGCCATCGTTCGGATGAGCCGCTGGCTGAGCGACTGGAAGGCCCAAGACCTTCACGATGCCCACTGGCATCTGGGTCCGGTCGCCGTCGAGCCTGGGCTTCAAGGTCAGGGCGTCGGGGCCGCGTTGCTGATCGAGGCCTGCGCGCGGATCGATAGGGTGGGCCTCGCCGGCTATCTCGAAACCGACAAGGCGGCCAACGTCGGATTCTACGAGCGGTTCGGCTTTCAGACCGTCGCCGAGGCCGACGTTCTGGGCGTCGCGAACTGGTTCATGCAGCGGCCGGGTTCGGCGCCGCCCGCAATTTCTGAAGACGAGCGTCCAAGCCTGGCTTAGCGTCAACGATCAGACCTTGTGAACCGGATTAAGGACGCCGCCATGAAGACCCGCATTACCGAGCTGTTCGGCATCGAGCATCCGATCATCCAGGGCGGCATGCACTTTGTCGGCTTCGCGGAGCTGGCGGCCGC